>ENA-OQHA01000086-OQHA01000086.1-human-gut-metagenome-genome-assembly--contig:-NODE-86-length-47580-cov-4.568731_pt1 | contig 47580 bp, 58 predicted proteins | sample MGYA00242558_ERZ504707 | MGnify/ENA primary metagenome ERZ504707 (study PRJEB26092, sample SAMD00036197) | human gut metagenome | host: Homo sapiens | study: EMG produced TPA metagenomics assembly of... | reverse complement strand
GTTAAATTCAACTCTTTTAATGTTTGAAGGGTTATTTGAAGGGTTAAATGAGCCAAAAGGCCGAAAGGACAACAATTTTGTTATTAAAGATATAATATGAAAGCATTAAACAAAGAGACCGCAAAGAAAACGGTCCGTCCGGAAAGAATTATTCAGTTTGGCGAAGGTAATTTCCTTCGTGCGTTTGTTGACTGGATTATCTACAACATGAACGAAAAGGCTGATTTCAACAGCAGTGTAGTGGTGGTTCAGCCCATCGAAAAAGGAATGATTGACATGCTGAACGCGCAGGATTGTCTTTATCATGTCAATTTGCAGGGCTTGGACAAAGGGGAAACGGTGAACAGCCTGACCATGATTGACGTAATCAGCCGTGCACTGAATCCTTACAGTCAGTTTGAAGAGTTCATGAAGCTGGCCGAACAGCCGGAAATGCGTTTCGTAATCTCCAATACAACCGAAGCAGGTATTGCGTTCGACCCTTCCTGCAAGCTGGAAGATGCACCGGCTTCTTCTTATCCGGGCAAGCTGACACAGCTTTTGTATCATCGCTATAAAACCTTCCAGGGAGATATGTCAAAGGGATTGATTATCTTCCCCTGTGAACTGATTTTCCTGAACGGACACAAGTTGAAAGAAACCATCTATCAGTATATTGAGCTTTGGAACTTGGGAGATGACTTCAAGCAATGGTTTGAAAAGGCTTGTGGTGTGTATGCTACATTGGTTGACCGTATCGTACCGGGATTCCCGCGCAAGGATATTGCGGCTATCAAGGAAAAACTGCAATATGATGACAACATGGTGGTGCAGGCCGAAATCTTCCATCTGTGGGTAATTGAAGCACCGCAGGAAGTGGCTGCTGAATTCCCAGCTGACAAAGCCGGACTGAATGTGCTCTTTGTGCCGTCGGAAGCGCCGTACCACGAACGGAAAGTGACTTTGCTGAACGGACCGCACACCGTGCTTTCTCCGGTAGCTTACTTGTCGGGTATCAACATTGTACGTGATGCCTGCCAGCATCCGGTAGTGGGCAAGTTTATCCATAAGGTGATGTTCGAGGAACTGATGGAAACTCTGAACCTGCCGAAAGCAGAACTGGAAAAATTTGCACATGACGTGCTGGAACGCTTCAACAATCCGTTTGTAGACCATCAGGTGACTTCCATCATGCTGAATTCCTTCCCGAAATACCAGACACGCGATTTGCCGGGCTTGAAGACTTACCTGGAACGCAAGGGCAAGTTGCCTGAAGGATTGGTATTGGGACTGGCCGCCATCATTACCTACTACAAAGGTGGTGTACGTGCCGATGGCGCAGAAATCGTGCCTAATGACGCACAGGAAATCATGGGCTTGCTGAAACAGTTGTGGGCCACGGGTGATACAGCCAAGGTAACCGAAGGCGTGCTGGGTGCCACCTTTATCTGGGGCGAAGACCTGAACCTGATTCCGGGACTGGCAGAAGCCGTGAAGAAGAACCTGGACAGCATTCAGGAAAAAGGCATGCTGGAAACCGTGAAAGCCATTCTGTAACGATTAATTGTTAGAATTCCATATCATTATGCGGGAGGAGAGGCCTGTTTCGGGTCTTTTCCTCCCGTTTTGTATGTATAAACTTGCATTTTTAATTCTTTTTGTTTATCTTGCCTTTCAAAGTAGGAGGCAGGTATGGAAATCACCGCACAAGTATTAAAGGAACTGGAACTGTTTAATCGTGGACGTACGAGCGACAAGGGTGTCTATCTTATCAGCATGGCCACAGAATATCGTCCGTATTATGCCTTGTGGCGTGAGTTTCCTTCTCCTTATTCTTATCTGTTTGTCCGTACGTTAGGAGTAACGCTGGACGCGGCTTCCTCCCGTGCTTTCTCCATGCTGCAGAACTGCAATGTGCGGTTGGAGACCGCTGACAATGCACAGTTTGAATCCTATTACGGGGCACTGGACGATTTGATGCCTTTCGGAAAATACAAGGGAAAGCATCTGGCGGAAATCTATTACGTGGATCCTTCTTACATGCTCTGGCTGGCTAATAAGTTTGAACCTACCAACCCTCGGTACGAACGGGTGGTGGAGCTGGCCAAGCGATTTGCCGTGGTGCATTTTGAACTGACCGTACGAAAGCCGCGCATTGCTTCGGTGAGCCATTTTGTAGGAACGGTGGGAGAGACGTTGAAGGACTTGCAGGTCACGGTGCTGAACGTGCGGCTTCAGGTAGATACGTACAAACCCGATTTCTTTGTCGACCAGAATGTACTGGCGGCCGACCGTGACGGTAATCGCTTTACCTTTCTGGTCAAGGCCCGCGCCCGTAGTCTGACACCGAATGCTTGAGTTGCCGCAGCCGTCAGATACAGCCGCAGGAGTTCCTGCATCTGCTTTCGGCCAAAGTCATGTCACAATATGAGTCGCATGGAGTGTGCTATACCCGTCTGGGTTACGTGAAACTGGCGTGACGAAAGGCCAGACGCACATATTCTTTCTGCCAGTCCTCCGGTTTGAGTACCTGCTGGTCGTAGGAAAGCAAGTCAATGTCAAGCGGGATGCGTCCTTCCTTCTTGCTTTCCGGAGTCCGTCCGTTTGTCTGCTCAATTTGCTTCAGGATGTTTCTCACCTCCGTCATGGGCAGTGAGGTGCGGAAACGTGCGGCGCGGTTCAGAAACGGTTGCGGATTCTCCATTTTCTCCGGTACGGTTTCTACGATTCCTCCCCATTCAATATCTGGAAAAAGACGTTGCAGGGCGTCTTCCGCATTCTTCAGGTGCAGAAGCGCATCCAGGTTGGAACCCATGCAGAGCAGGCAGGTATGCGAGGTTGCTGTGTTACACATGAGCGGAATGGTTTTTACGGAATACGAAATACAATCCTACCACGATGAAAGGAATGCTCAGAATCTGTCCCATGTCTATCGGGAGTGCATTCTCAAAGTCCACCTGTCTTTCTTTCAGGAACTCCACGAAAAAGCGGAAGGTGAAAATCAGGGTGATACACAAACCGAAATAGAAGCCTTTCCGTACGTTTTCTTTCTTCTTCCGGAAGATGATGACCATCATTATCAGGAAGAACAGGAAGTAGGCCAGTGCTTCGTAGAGCTGTGCCGGATGACGGGGCTGCATGTCCACCCGTTCGAAGATAAACGCCCAGGCACGTCCGACGGCATGCCGATGATTTCCGAGTTCATCAAGTTGGCCAGTCGGATAAATCCGGCAGCTACGGGAGCAGCCACTCCCATCATATCCAGAATATCGAGGAAATGAATCTTCGTTTTCCGGCAGAAAAGCACCAGTGCCAGAATCAGTCCCAGCGTACCTCCGTGGCTGGCCAGTCCGGCATATCCGGTAAACACCCATCCGCCCTGTGGCAGGAAATGTACCGGCAATATGATTTCCAGCGGATGACTCAGGAAGTATTGCGGGTCATAGAATAGGCAGTGTCCCAAGCGTGCCCCGGCAAAGATACCGATAAAACTATAAGTAAACAGCGTCTGGAAAGTATCTAGCGGAAGTCCCTTTTGCTTGTACAAATGGTAGACTACCTGACTGCCGGTCAGAATGGCGATCATCACAGCACGCTGTACCATCGGAGGGTAAAACCGCCGAGGTGAAACAATGCTGGGTCCGGGTTCCAGTGTATGTAAAGTAATTCCATCATCTTTCCTTCGTTTTAAGTCTGCGGCAAAGGTAGTGAAAGGTGAGAGGAGAGCCAAGCGAAAAACGCAGTTTTTCAGCCGGGCTATCCCGAACCGCATCCTATCTTATCGAAAGGTAGTGAAAGGTGAGAGGAGAGCCAAGCGAAAAACGCAGTTTTCAGCCGGGCTATCCCGAACCGCATCCTGATTTCTTCAAAGGTAGTGAAAGGTTTTATTCTCGTTCTGCCTGCGCTTGCTTGTAAGCCTCCATTTCTTTCCGGCTACGGCTGGAAGTCACCAGATACACTCCACCGAAAATAAGTACCACAGCAATGATTTTGGTCGTGTTAAAGGAATCCATTCCCCAGCATACGGCTACGATACAAGCCACAAGCGGCTGGATATAGTTGTACATACCGGCTACCGTAGGGCGGAGATTCTTTTGTCCCACCACAATCAGCATGTAACTGACGAAGGTAGCACCTACTACGATGAAGGTCAGACTGCCAATCTCCACCGCCTTCAGCCCGCCCCAGTCTGCGTTCATCAAATCGCTGGCAGAGAAGGGAATTGTGCAGATAAAAGAGTAAGTAAACATCCACTTCATAATGGTGATGAGCGAATATTTGTTGACAAAATCCTTGAAGCGTACGATGTAGAACGCATAGCAGAACTGTGCGAACAGGACCAGCAAATCACCCCATATTGCCGTATGGTTGGCAGACGAAGCGGCCGGCTGGTTCTGGCTGCTTCCAAGGATGAGCAGCAAGGCACCGCCCGCCCCGCAGGCAATGCCCAGCACTTTCTTGCCGGTAATCGGTTCTTTCAGGATGAAAGCCGCCAGCAGCATGGCCCACAGCGGCATGCTCGTGGTGATGATGGAAGCGTCGGCCGGTGAACTCAGCTCACGCCGAAGATAAAGCATCCCTGATTGAACACGATGGCAAAGAGAGAGGCAAAGAACAGCGTAATCAGGTCTTTATGGTTGACGTGTTCCGGCTTCTGAAAGAAAGAAGCTATCCAGAACAACACCATGGCTCCCCCAATGCGGAGGTCTGTAACCACCAGCGGAGTAACGGCTCCTCCGACCATAAGTAATTTAGAAAGAGGAGACATCAGCCCCCACATTGTATTTGCTCCCAGCATGGAAGCATGTCCTTTCCAGCAAAATTTTTCCATATATTCTTCGTTTGATGATTTTCAAAAAAGTGCTGCAAAGTTAGAAAGGTCTGAAGGAGAAAAATTGTACTTTTGTGCTATAATCATGAAGAATACGACTATGTGGAAGGAAAATCTGTATCAGCAGGTGGAGATTCTCTTGAGAGAGCACGATGAGTTTCCGATAGGGGAACACCAGCATTCGTTCTTTGAGATGACATATATCCTGGAAGGAAGCGGCGACTTCTGCGCACACACGATGGGGAGCGAGCGTGAATGGCATACCTACGAGGCGGGTGATCTTTTTCTGGTGCCTCCCAACCGGATACATCTGTACACCATCCGTACGCATAGCCGCTATGTCTTTATCCGGTTTACGGAGAATTATGTACTCGACTGTATCGGCCGCTATATAGGGCATGCCCTTGACATACAGTCAGGTTTCCGGATGGAACTTTCACCAGACGATAAGGAAGCCGTTCGTCAGCTGGTGGGACTGCTGGTCGGGGAAGTTTCACACAAGCGTTCCTTGTCGGAGATGTTGTGGTCGAATTATGTAGACATCTTATCCTGCTGGCTGCCAGGGGCTTCATTTGCCCGACACAGGAATTGCGCCGGAAGAAGATAAGGCACAGCATCTGCTGCTTTATATAGAACAGCATATTGACCAGCCGGAGCAATTGCGTTTGAGCGTGCTGGCTGCGAAATTCCGTCTGTCACCCACTTACATAGGGCGTTTTTTCAAGCGTAATTTCGGGGAAGATTTCAGGCTCTATGTATCCAGGAACCGTTTGAAGCGGGTAGAAGAACTGTTGACAGGCAGCCGTATGAGCGTCAAGGAGATAGCCAGTCGGATGGGTTACATAGATTCCTGCTATTTGAACAAGCTTTTCCGGCAGCATCATGGGATGACACCCATGCAGTACAGGAAAATGTATAAGTCTGAAAGTGAGTAATTTGTAGGTTTTCTATCTCAGGCTTTTTTAAGAAACAGAAAACACAAGTTCATTTGGGTCGAAACGCAAGTACGTTTAAAACAAAACGCAAGTGCGTTTTACTTCAAACGTACTTGCGTTTCATCTGAAATGTCCTTGCGTTTTAGTTCAAACGCAAAGGTGTTTTTTATGTCTGTTTTTTTACTGGTACAAGAAGCGTTTGATGCTCTTCTTGGCCGTTTTTTCAAACTCTTCCGGATAAAGCTTCACCTGCGTAATCTGCGAGTAAGCCGGAAGTACCTTGTTCAGTTCAATACGGTTCAACTCCAACGCTTCCTCCAGCTGTTTCTTGTTCATTCCATGCGAGAAGGCGTCTTCATTATCCGGATAAACCAGTGCTACCAGCTTGTTTTCTTTCAGAATCACCAGCGACTCGTTCACGTAAGGCATGTTGTTCAGGCGAGCTTCAATTTCTTCCGGATAGATGTTCTGTCCGGAAGCAGTAAGCAGCATGTTCTTGCAACGGCCCTTGATGAAGATGTTTCCATCCGCATCCTTGATGGCCATGTCGCCGGTATGCAGCCAGCCGTCCTTGTCAATAGTCTGTGAAGTGGCACTTTCGTTCTTGTAGTATCCTAACATGACGTTCATACCCCGGCACACCAGTTCACCCGGAATCCGTTCAGGGTCTTCCGAAATCACCTTGGTTTCCATGTTGGCTACGGTCTTTCCGCACGAAGTGTACAGAATTTCATCCAGCGGCTGTGGCAGATAAGCGGTGCACACTCCGTCATACCGTATGCAATGGTGTAGGGGAAGTTGATTTTACGCAGAAAGGCTTCCACTTCGGGGTTGAACGGTGCCCCTCCGATTACGATTTCGATAAAGTTTCCACCGAACACTTCCATGGCCTGCTGACGAATCTGTTCCTTGATTTTATCGCTGATGATAGGTAAGTTCAGCAACAGCTTTCCGAGCTTGTTGTCCACTTTCGGGAGAATGTTCTTCTTGAAAATCTTTTCCACAATCAGCGGAACGCAGGCAATGACGCGCGGACGGATTACAGCAAACGATTCTGCAATGATTTTCGGGCTCGGCATACGGGTGAGGAACCACAGATGCGCTCCCTTGGTGATACCGTAAAGGAAGTCGAACACCAGTCCGAAGATATGTCCCAGCGGAAGCATGGACACGATGCTGTCGCCCGCTTTCAGTCCCACTTTCTGGTCAATGTGTACGATGTTTGAAATGATGCTACGGTAGGGCAGCATCACTCCTTTAGAGTAGCCGGTAGTACCCGAGGTATAGTTGATGACAGCCAGTTCTTCCGGTTCTTCCCGACGGTAGGAAACCTGTTCGGCACGGAAGCGGCAGGGATATTTCTTTCCGAATTCCTCGTTCAGGTGCTCGCGTGCATACGTCAGCTTCTCCGAGCGTGACACCACCAGGTCGAAATTCTTCAGTTCGATGATTCCTTCCAGATTGGGCATGGCCGCTTCGTTGAACATCTCCCACACCTGATCGCCCACAAAAAGCATACGTGCTTCCGAGTGGTTGACAATGTGATGTACGTTGTCGGCCTTGAATTCGTGAAGGATAGTCACAGCTACTGCCCCGTAAGTAACGACGCCCAGGAAGGTAGCCGTCCAGTTTGCACTGTTGCGCCCGCACAGCGCGATTTTGTCCCCTTTTTTGATTCCTGCGTGTTCGAACAGGATATGCATTTTTTCTATCTTTCTGGCTACATCTTTATATTGCAGCGTAGCTCCTTTGTAGTCTGTCAGTGCATCACGGTCCCAGTTGGCGCGGATGCTTTCTTCAACAAGTTGTATAAAACTGTCTTGTATTTCCATTTTCAAATTGCACAATGTTTGACACAATGTGCGCAAAAGTAATAAAAGTTGTCCGATTTCTTTTCACTCTTTGGCATTTTTTGAGGGAATAGACAATTTGGCAAGAATTTCTGCCGTTTGGAACAGGGTGTCATTGATTAATTTCAGGCCTGTAGATGCGGTTCTGCGGCTGCAATTCTCAATGTATCTAATTTTATTCGTATCTTTGCCGACTGAATAAAAATAGTAGCGAAAGAATGAATTTTCAGAAACTGACTCCCATTGTGAACAAACCCAATGCGTGGGCCCTGAGTCCGCTGGTGGTATTTTTATGCCTGTATCTGGTGACCTCCCTGCTCATCAATGATTTTTATAAAATTCCGATTACCGTAGCTTTCATGGTGTCTTCCATTTATGCCGTGGCTACGACGAAAGGACTGAGCTTGAACGACCGCTTGTTGCAATACTCCGCAGGAGCGGCCAACAAGAACATCATGCTGATGATATGGATTTTTATCCTGGCGGGTGCTTTTGCACAGTCGGCTCAGGCCATGGGGGCTATTGATGCGACGGTAAATCTGACTTTGCGGTTGCTTCCGGGCAATCTGCTGCTGGCGGGAATTTTCTTGGCATCGTGCTTCATTTCCCTTTCCATCGGTACCTCGGTCGGAACCATTGTCGCGCTGATTCCTGTGGCTGCCGGTATCGCGGCCAAGACGGATGTCAGCGTGGTCTTCATGACGGCAGTAGTAGTGGGCGGTGCCTTTTTCGGCGATAACCTGTCCTTTATTTCCGATACGACTATTGCAGCCACCCGTACACAAGGGTGCGTGATGCGCGATAAATTTCGGGTGAACTCCCTGATTGCTTTTCCGGCTGCCTTGCTCGTATTCATCTATTATATTATCTATGGCAGTCACATTGAAGTAGCACAGAATATTCCTCACGTAGACTGGTTGAAAGTGATTCCATACATTATTGTGCTGGGAACCGCAGTAGCGGGCGTCAACGTACTGCTGGTGCTGTTGCTGGGACTGATTTCTACGGGTATCGTAGGCATGGCATACGGTACGTTCGATGTGTTCGGATGGTTCGGCGCCATGGGAAAAGGTATGACGGGCATGGGAGAGCTGATTATCGTGACCCTGATGGCCGGAGGCATGCTGGAGCTGATACGTTTCAACGGGGGAGTGGACTATGTGCTGCACCGCCTGACACAGCATGTAAAGGGTAAACGCGGGGCGGAACTGAGTATTGCGGCCCTGGTAAGTCTGGCCAATATCTGTACGGCCAACAACACGATTGCCATTATTACCGTAGGCCCGCTGGCCAACGACATTGCCGAGCAGTTCCGGGTAGACAAGCGGAAGAGTGCCAGCATTCTGGATACGTTCTCGTGCGTCATTCAGGGCATTATCCTTACGGAGCGCAACTGCTGATTGCGGCCGAACTTTCCGGTCTGTCGCCCATCAACATCATCGGCTACCTGTATTATCCTATGACATTGGGAGTGGTAGCCATACTGAGCATCTTGTTCCGTTATCCGCGCCGGTATTCCTGATTAGGCTATGCACCGGATTTTTTAATTTTGTCATCAAACTAAAACAGAAAATATATGCTGATTTATAATACTACTTTTCATGTAGAGATGGGCGATGCCCGTAACTTTGTAATCTGGCTGAACGAATATTACATTCCCGAAGTGGAAAACTTGGGTGAGCTGAAGAATCCCCGAATTTTGCGTATCCTGAGCCACAAGGAGCAGGACAGTGAATGTTTCTCACTTCAGTGGAAGTGGAAGACAGTGCTGCACTGCACCGCTGGCACGTAAAGCAGGGGGCGACACTGAATGCGGAGATGATGAAGGTGTTCAAGGATAAGGTCATCGGTTTCCCCACATTAATGGAGGTGATAAGGTGATACAGCCGGTCAAGGAAAAAATCATTCTCGGCATCGACCGGGTACGAACATCATGGGATATGGAGTGCTGAAGGTGACAGGTGTCAAGCCGGAGGTGATGACCTTGGGGGTTATCGACCTGCGTAAATGCACCGATTCGTACCTGAAACTGAAGCATATCTACGAACGGGTGCAGGGCATCATTGCTTCGTACCTCCCGGATGAACTGGCCATTGAGGCTCCGTTCTTCGGGAAGAACGTACAGTCCATGCTGAAGTTAGGACGTGCACAGGGGGTAGCCATCGTGGCCGCACTGACGCGTGACATTCCTGTGACGGAATATGCCCCGCTGAAAATCAAGATGGCCATTACCGGCAACGGACAGGCCAGCAAGGAGCAGGTGGCCGATATGCTGAAGCGTATGCTGCACATACCCGACTCGGAAATGGGTCCCTTTATGGATGCGACGGATGCCTTGGGAGCGGCTTATTGCCATTATTTGCAGATGGGACGTCCGGAAATGCCGAAAGCCTATTCCAGCTGGAAGGACTTTATCGCCAAGAATCCGGGACGCATAAAGAAATAGGAGATTATAACCATGAATTTGAAACAGCTTGTAGTGATGTCGGCCGTGGCTGTGGCTACCGGATGTACTTCTTCACAGCAGCATACCAGTACGCCGTTTGATGAATATCCGGTGTACGAGGGTGAATGGGTGGAAATGGCTTACACGCCTGCTTCAACCCGCTTCTCGCTTTGGGCTCCTTCGGCTCAGGAAGTGCGGGTGCTGCTGTACGAAAAAGGACAGGGAGGTTCTGCCTATCGTATGGTGAAGATGGAACCGGCATCCGATGGTTTATGGCAGGCTCGCGTGGACGAAGACCTGAAAGGAAAGTTCTATACGTTCAATGTCAAGATAGACGATGTATGGCAGGGAGATACGCCCGGACTCATGGCAAAGGCCGTGGGGGTGAACGGCGACCGGGCAGCGTTATCGATTGGAAGGAAACGAATCCGGAAGGCTGGAACGAAGACAAGCGTCCGCCGCTGAAACGCTTCTCCGACATGGTGATTTATGAACTGCACCATCGCGATTTCTCTATCGATACCATCTCCGGCATCCGGAACAGAGGAAAGTTCCTGGCTTTGACGGAGGAAGGAACGCATACGTATCTGGGCGAGAAAACGGGCATTGACCATTTGAAGGAGTTGGGCGTGACGCACGTACAGCTGTTGCCTTCGTTCGACTTTTCTTCGGTGGACGAAACCAAGCTCGACAGGCCGCAGTACAACTGGGGATATGACCCGAAAAACTACAACGTGCCGGAAGGTTCGTATGCCACCGACCTTATCGGCCGGAAGTGCGCATCCGTGAGTTCAAGCAGATGGTCATGGCGCTTCATCGGGCAGGTATCCGGGTGGTGATGGATGTGGTGTATAATCACACGGCTATCACGAAAGGAGGTAACTTTGAACGGACTGTTCCGGGATATTTCTATCGCACGGATGAGGAAGGGAAATGGGCCAACGCATCGGGTTGTGGCAATGAAACGGCCAGCGAACGACCGATGATGCGGCGTTTCATGATAGAGTCGGTCTGCTATTGGGCCAGAGAGTATCACATAGACGGATTCCGTTTTGACCTGATGGGGATTCATGACATCGAGACCATGAATGCCATCCGTAAGGCACTCGACAAGATTGACCCTACAATATGCATGTATGGAGAAGGCTGGGCAGCCGGAAAACCACAACTGCCGGATAGTCTGCTGGCCATGAAGAAGCATGCAGCCCAGTTACCACACATCGGCATGTTCTGCGATGAAATGCGCGACAGCTTCGTGGTCCGTGGGGAAACGATGCCAAGGGAGCTTTTGTCATCGGACGCATGGGATACGCCGCCGGTGTGAAGTTCGGACTGGCGGGAGGAATCGCACATCCGCAGCTGGTCAGCGACAAGGAATCCACCGTTCCGGCTTTCTGGGCTGCGCAACCCGAACAGATGATCAGTTATGTGAGCTGTCACGATGACCTTTGTCTGGCCGACCGTCTGAAAGCGACATTGCCGGGACTTTCTGCATTAGAGATGAACGCCTTGGCCAAACTGGCTGCTACGGCAGTATTCACTTCGCAGGGCATTCCGTTCTGGTATGCAGGTGACGAGATTCTGCGCGACAAGCAGGGAGTGGCCAATTCATACAAGAGTCCGGATGCAATCAATGCCATCAACTGGGGGCGGAAGACTTCGCAGCGTGATTTCTTTGATTATGTGAGGGGCCTGATTGCCATGCGAAAGGCGCATCCTTCTTTCCGTATGGGCGATGCGGACTTGATTGCCAAACACCTGGAGTTTTTGCCGGTACCGGCAAGCAACGTGGTGGCTTTCCGTATCAAGGGAAGTCCGGCGGGTGATTCATGGCTGAATACGATTGTGGTGCTCAATGCCCGTACGGAACCCGTGCAGATTGACGTACCTGAGGGACGTTACTGGATAGCCTGTCGTGACGGACGCATAGACAATGTGCTGGGACTGGGTACGCTGACCGGCAACAAACTGGTGGTAGTGCCTCGTACGGCCATGATTGTGCACCAATAAACCAAGAGAACAACTATTTAAAGAAACAAAATAAAAACAGAGAAAGACAATGCAGAATGTAATTACAATTGAGAACGGAGTGACTCGTCATCCGTTGTACCGGATGAAAGAGCCTGTGAACTTGCAGATTGCGGCAGGCGAACATGTGGCCATCGTGGGACCGAACGGCGGCGGAAAGAGTCTGCTGGTAGACACCATTACCGGACGCTATCCGTTGCTGATGAATGAAGTGAAATACGACTTCTCGCCTTCGGAATCGAAGATGGCTTGTGACAACATCAAATACATCACCTTCCGTGACTCGTACGGGGATGCCGACGGGAACTATTATTACCAGCAGCGCTGGAATTCGCAGGACCTGGACGATACGCCTATCGTAGCCGATTTGCTTCCTCCCTGCAAGGACGAACAACTGCGGAAAGCGCTGTACGATTTGTTTGGTATTGAGGAAATGCTAAGCAAACATATAATTCTGCTGTCGAGCGGGGAGCTCCGCAAGTTTCAGCTGACCAAGACCTTGTTGAGTGGTCCGAGAGTACTGATTATGGACAATCCTTTCATCGGACTGGATGCGCGGACTCGGGGACTGCTGCACACATTGCTGGGAAAACTGACTGAAATGACCAACCTGCAGATAATTTTGGTCTTGTCGAAGACAGACGATATCCCGACATTTATAACACATGTGATACCGGTGGAAGACCGTCATTGCGGGCCGAAAATCACTTTGCAGGAATATCTGGCACACCGTGAACCAGACCCTGCTCATGTGCTGTCTGAGGAGAAACGGCAGCGGATACTGGACTTGCCGTATGCCGATAACCTGTTCCACACGGAGCATATCGTAGACTTGAACAAGGTAAGCATCAGTTACGGAGAACGGGTGATTCTGAAAGAGCTCGACTGGACGGTGAAATGCGGTGAGAAGTGGGCGCTCAGCGGCGAAAATGGGGCAGGGAAATCTACCTTGCTTAGTTTGATTTGTGCTGATAATCCACAAAGCTATGCCTGCGATATTTCTTTGTTCGGTCGCAAACGAGGGAGTGGTGAAAGTATCTGGGAAATCAAGAAGCACATCGGTTATGTGAGTCCCGAAATGCACCGCGCTTATCTGAAGAATCTGCCGGCTATTGACATTGTGGCCAGCGGATTGCATGATTCCATCGGCCTGTATCGTAAGACACAGGAGAAGGATATAGATACGTGCGTGTGGTGGATGGATATCTTTGGCATTGCTGATCTGAAAGACCGTAGTTTCCTGCAACTCTCCAGTGGGGAACAACGTATGGTGTTGTTGGCCCGTGCGTTTGTCAAAGATCCGGAACTGCTGATTCTGGATGAGCCGTTGCACGGACTGGATATGCGTAACCGCCGGTTGGTGAAGGATGTCATCGAAGCATTCTGCGCCCGGAAAGATAAAACCCTGATTATGGTAACCCACTATCAGGAGGAACTGCCCGCTACCATTACGAATTCTTTGTTCCTGAAACGTAATAAATAGAAGAAGCTGATTTTTGGTAGATGCAGATTCTTTTCTGCGAGAAAGCACATCTGTGTTTCATTTCCGGGTAGAAACCATGTTCAAGCGTTTCTCCGGGAATATGACAAATGAAATCAGATACAGAAACCCATATGAAAATGGCAAATGAAGATGATTTTACACTATCACCTTCATTTGCCATTTCATTTTAGGATTATTTATTGAGCTTTTAAAAGTCTGTAAGCAAGAACTTACATGCTTGGTATGCAAAAAATTTACCAACTCTGTTTGTCCTGCATCTGGCGAAGTGCCGTCCGGTAGTCTTCTACCAGCTCTTTCATCACCTCATCCACCGTCTGCAACTGGCGAAGCTGAGATGCGGCTTGTCCTATTTCCAGTTCTCCTTCGTAGAGGTCGCCTTCGAAGATTCCCTTTTTGGCCCGGCCTTTTCCCAACAAAGCCTTCAGTTCATCTACTGAGACTCCTTTCTGTTCCGCCTCCTCTATCTGCTTGTAGAAATCATTTTTAATCAGACGGGTAGGGGAAAGCTGCTTGATCGCCAGAAGAGTATCTCCTTCATTCAATCGCAGGCAACGGTCCTTGAAATTGAAATGTGCCGAACTCTCTTCCGTCAGAGCAAAGCGGGTACCCATCTGTACTCCTTCTGCGCCTAACGCTTCGGTGGCCAAGATGCCTTCGCCAGAAACAATTCCTCCTGCGGCAATAAGAGGCGCACTGCACACCTTTCTGACGGCCGGAATCAGACAGAAGTCGTAGTTTCCTCTCGTCCGTTGTGTCCGCCTGCTTCGAAGCCTTCTGCCACAATGGCATCTACTCCGGCTTCTTCACATTTCATGGCGAAACGGCTGGAAGATACCACGTGAGCACCTTGATGCCTGCCTGTTGGAGCTTGGAAGTCCATGTCTTGGGATTTCCCGCAGACGTAAATACGATTTTCACGCCTTCTTCCTGAATGATTTCCATGAGGGTTTCAATCTCCGGATACATCAGCGGCACATTGACTCCGAAGGCTGGTCGGTAGCAGCCTTACACTTGCGGATGTGCTCACGTAAGGTTTCCGGGTGCATGGAACCGGCACCCAACAGCCCCAATCCACCGGCGTTGCTCACGGCTGAGGCCAGTCTCCATCCGCTACACCATACCATTCCACTCTGAATGATGGGGTAGCGGATGCCGAAAAGGTGACAGACTCTGTTCTGCATATCAGTCAGTTATTTTTTATATTTTTCAATCAGGTTCTTGGCTACGGTATCTCCCAGTTCTACTGCTTTTTCCAGGTTGGCCATACCTTCTTTCTTCTTTCCCTGCTGTACCTGGCAGTAACCTAACATACGATAGGCAGCCGCGTTCTTAGCATCCAGCTCAATGGCTTTGTTCAAAGCTTTCATAGCGTCATCCGGCTGGTTTACCCGCAAATGTACACTTCCTTTTTCTACCCAGTACTCTACGTTCTTCGGTTCCATTTCAATGGCTTTGTTGATGTCACTGATGGCCTGCTGGAACATACGGCATTGCATTTCAGCCTGTTCACGGATGAAATAGAATTCAGACGATACCTGGCCCATCATGGCATCGTGGAAAAGATTGTAGTCAAGCACAGCTTCGCGGAACTGGCTATCTTCCGCTTTCATGCGGGCACGTTCGTACAGGTAAGGAGCGACTTCTTTTCCGTAAGGAGGATTGTATTTAGCCACGGCACTGTCCATCAAGGCAATGGCTTCCTTCTTTGAAGCACCTTCAATCAGTTCCTTGGTCTTGGCAGCGGCATAGAAAGAAGCGGCAGAAGCTAACGGCGAGCGGTTTACTGCCTCGTAGCTGGTAAATGCTTCCGGATATTTCTGCATGGCGAAATAGATGTCTCCCTGCAGTTGGTAGTACAATCCCTGCTTGTCGTTTTCCAAGGCCGTATTGATTTCCTTCAGTGCCCGTTCCATAGTCCAGTCGCCATACGGTTTTTCTCCCTGCAAGCCCAGTACGTAATTATACAGCAGTTTGGAGAGGTTATAGTAAGCGTCTCCTTTGTTTTCGTTTACTTCCACCATGGTCTGCAAGTCTTTTTCTGCCAACGCATTGTGTGCATCGTCACCGTATCCCATGTAACAAAGAGCACGGCGGGAATAGCCTTCGCTGTTTTTCGGATACTGCTTGATAAACTCGTTCAGCAGGTTCAGGTATTCTTCTTTTGACAAGTTAGAAGAAGACATGTACAGGTACACCAATGCCTGAGATTCGTCTTCGGGCAAGCCTTTCTTGATACCGATGGCATTCAGGGTGAAATCATTGGCGGAGAGGGCACTGATAGACAGACTCTTTGCAAACCCTATTCCGATGGCATAGCTTGACGTGCTTTCCTTGTCACTGTTCTTCTGTACCAATCCCACGACTTCTCCTTCTGCATTCATCACCGGGCAGCTTACGGTCTTCTCTCCCGTTTTCATGTCCAGGGTATAGTAGAAAGAGTTGTGGCTGATGGTATCGATTTTGGAATGGTGCCGTGTGTACCGAAGTCGCCTTCTGGGTAGAGTAGGGAAGTACGTACACCGTTTCACTTACCGCACCCGGACGGGAGGTCGGCTGCAAGGCAACGATTTTCTTATCGGCTGCTGTCTTGAATTTCACCACGTCGTATATTCCGTTGGCTCCCAAAATGTATTCCACCGGAAGTTCCTTTCCGTCGGCTGTCACCACCACGGCGCGTTCAGCTCCTTTAAACAGCGTATAATCGGATACGGCCGTACCGTTTTCATCAATGTAGAATCCGTTTCCGGTATTGAGAATCTGATTCTCCTTATTGTACGTGATGACAGAGAACACAGCTTTTCTGGCTTTGTTGGCCCATTTGGGAAGTACCTGAGCCATTCCGGTCTGAAAAGCCATCCCACAGCATGTCAGCACGAGGGTAATTTTTCCTATTTTCATGGTAGTATGTATGTTTTATTGTTTTATTCTTCTCCGAATCCTCTTTGTTTCACGGCTTCATAAATGAGGATACCTGCTGCCACGGACACGTTCAGTGACTCGATGTTGCCGAACAACGGAATCTTGATCCATTCATCGCAAAGTGCCAGGTGGTCGTAGGGCACACCGGTATCTTCCGCACCCATGATGATACATGTAGGTCCCTGATAATCGGCCTTGGTGTAGTCATAATCCCCTTTTTCTGTGGCTGCTACAATCTTGAATCCGCTGTCCTTTAAGAACTTGATGGTATTTGTCAGGTTGTTCTCGCGGCACACCGGGATGGTATGCAAGGCTCCGGCTGAAGTCTTGATGGCATCCGCATTGACACTGACACTGTTTTTTGACGGAATGATGATGGCATCCACACCGGCACATTCACACGTACGGGCAATGGCTCCGAAGTTGCGCACATCGGTCAGGCCGTCCAGCAAGATGAGCAGCGGGTTCTTGCCCTGCTCAAACAAGAAAGGCACGATGTCTTCCGTACGCTGGTAAGTGATAGGCGAGATAAAAGCCACCACTCCCTGATGGTTCTTCTTGGTGATGCGGTTGATGCGTTCCACCGGTACACGCAGCACGGGGATGAACGTATCTTTCAACACGGCGAAAAGCTCCTTCGACAAGTCGCTCTGGATGTCTTTCTTGATTAATACTTTGTCAATTTCTTTTCCGGCCTGGATAGCCTCGATAACGGCGCGTACGCCGAAAATCATTTCGTTCTTTTCTATCATGGTCTTGTTTGTTTCTTGTTATTGTTTAAAGCCTAACAGGGCACGGGCATTCTGTACGGCCGCCTCTGTCAGGGTGGCACCACTGAGCATGTGGGCAATCTCCTGCACCCGTTCTTCATCCGTCAGGCGGCGGATATGACTGTTGGTTCCGGTGTCGGTATCTTCCTTGTACACTTTGTAGTGCGCAATTCCGCGTGCGGCAATCTGGGGCAGGTGAGTGATGCTGATAACCTGGCGGTTCTGGCATCCCATGTCCTGCATAATCAGTGCCATTTTTTCTGCGATAGAGCCTGACACACCGGTATCAATTTCATCGAAGATGATGGTCGGCAGTTTGACGGCTCCGGCAATCATGGCCTTGAGTGAAAGCATGACGCGGGCAATTTCACCTCCCGAAGCGATGGATGCCACGTTCTGCAAAGTTCCGTTCTTGTTGGCCGAGAACAGGAACGTCACGCTGTCCATCCCTTTGCTGTCGGGTTCCTTTCTGGGAGTCAGTTCCACGGCAAAACGCACGTTAGGCATACCCAGTGGGATGAGCAGGGACTCCATCTGCGATTCAATGTGCCGTGCCGACTGTGTACGAAGCGCGGTCAGTTTTTCGGCCTGACGTAGCACCTCGGCATACAATTTCTTCTTTTCTCCCTCCAGCTCTGCAATCCGGTCGTCGAAAGAAGTGATGGCATTCAACTGGCTTCGATAGTTTTCCGTCAGTTCAATCAGTTCTTCTACCGACTGCACGCGGTGTTTCTGCTGCAAGGAATAAATCAGGTTCAACCGTTCGTTGACAAAATCCAGACGTGCCGGATTGAATTCCACTTCTTCCTCCGCATTGCCGATTTCGCGGGAAATATCTTTCAGTTCAATGTAGCAGCTGTTCAGCCGTTCCATCCATTCCTTAGCCGGCGCATATACCTGTGTCAGGCTCTGAAGCGTTTGCATGCACTCCTTGGTCAGTGAAACCGTACCGCCTTCCTCGCCGTTAATCAGCTGGCTGGCTTTATAGAGTCCGGCCTTGATGTCTTCGGCATGGCTCAGGGTTTCCGCTTCCTGCTCCAGTTCCGTCTGCTCTCCGTCTTTCAGTCCGGCTTCTTCCAACTGTTCCAGCTGAAAGCGGATATAATCTTCATCCTGACGGCTCTTTTCGGCCTGTGCAATGAAGTCATCCAGTTCCTTTGCCACCTTCTTATAGGAAAGGTATACCGACTGATAAGCCGACAATGCCTGCTCGTCTTGTGCCAGGATGTCCAGAATGTTCAACTGGAAACCTTCCTTGTTCAGCAGCAGGTTCTGGTGCTGGCTGTGCACGTCAATCAGTTTCTCGCCCAGCATTTTCATCTGTGCCAGCGAAGCCGGCGTATCGTTGATGAAAGCACGGCTCTTCCCGTTGGCCGACACTTCACGGCGAAGGATACATTCGTCCGGTTCGAATTCGATGTCATTCTCCTGAAAGAACGGTTCCATGCCGTAGTTGGCAATCCGGAAAGTCGCCTCCACGATACACTTGGAAGCCCCCTTCTTGATGGATTTCACGTCGGCACGCTGTCCTAATAAGAGTCCGATGGCCCCTAAGATAATGGACTTTCCGGCACCGGTCTCACCGGTAATCACCGAAAAGCCGGACGTAAAGTCAATGTCCAGCTTATCAATCAGGGCATAGTTCTGTATAAAGATAGACTGTAGCATAACGGTTTAGGAATGAAACAGACTGGAAAGTTTATCCACAATGTCTTCGGCCACTTCCTGCTTGCGCTTTAACGGGTAGGAAACAGCTTCAGCGCGGTCTATAATCGTAATCTTGTTGGTGTCGCAACGGAAACCGGCTCCTTTGTCATTCAGCGAGTTCAACACGATGAAGTCAAAGTTCTTGCGTGCCAGCTTATCCTGGGCGTGGCTTACCTCGTCGCAAGTCTCCAGTGCAAAACCCACTAACAACTGGTCCAGACGTTTTTCCTTTCCTAAGGAAGCGGCAATGTCGCAAGTCGGTTTCAACCGCAGCACCAGGTCGTCCTTTTCCCGTTTGATTTTCTGGTCGGCCACCTGCTCTGGTGTGAAGTCCGCTACGGCTGCACACAAGATTCCTGCGTCTGCATCCTTGAAGGCATCGGCAGCTGCGCGGTGCATTTCAGCCGCACTCTCCACATCTATGCGATGAATGTTCGGATGAACCGTCTGCAGGGTAACCGGACCGCTCACCAATACCACTTCCGCTCCGCGTGAAGCACACGCTTCGGCCAGGGCATAACCCATCTTTCCGGAAGAGTAATTGCCGATAAAGCGCACTGGTCAATTTTCTCATAAGTAGGCCCTGCGGTAATGACGATTTTCCGTCCGGCCAGGTCTTGCTGACGGGCAAAGAACGCTTCCAGCACTTCGATGATTTTCTCAGGCTCTTCCATGCGTCCTTTTCCTACCAGTGGCTGGCCAGCTCACCCGAAGCCGGTTCGATAATATGATTGCCATAGCTGCGCAGAATGTCGAGGTTATGCTGGGTAGAAGGATGAGCAAACATATCCAGGTCCATGGCCGGAGCCACAAACACCGGAGCCTTCATCGACAGGTAGGTCGTCACCAGCATGTTGTCGGCTATCCCGTGCGCATCTTTCCGATGGTAGCAGCCGTAGCCGGGGCAATGACCATGCGTCGGCCCACAATCCAAGTCCACGTGGCTGTGCCATGTGCCGTCACGCTGTGAGAAGAACTCGCTGATGACCGGCTTGCTGGTCAGCGCCGACAGCGTGATGGGAGTGATAAACTCCTTTCCTGCCGGCGTGATGACAATCTGCACCTCTGCGCCTTTCTTAATCAGTCCGCGTGTCAGCACAGCCGCCTTGTAGGCCGCAATGCTACCCGTGATACCCAGTACAATTTTTTTGCCTTGTAGTGTATTCATGCTACCTTCCGTTTACTTGACCAGCCCCGTTTCGCGCAGGCGGATTTTTGTCAATACATTCTTCGTGTTCAGCGTGAAGTCTCCGTTCATAATCCAGCCGTAGTAGCCCATGTCTTTCTTGAGCACTTCCGATACCGGAATACCTTTGTATTTTCCGAAGTTGAACACTTCCACGCCGTTATCGTCATACACGATTCTTCCGGCAAAGTCCACGTTCTTGCTGTAGCTGGAATATTCCGACAGGTAGTTGATGTCGTTCTGAAGCACATCAGGATAATGGTCGAGCTGCGCTTTCAGCACCTCGTAAGTAGCCCGTGTATCGGCTTCTGCCGTGTGTGCGTCTTCCAGGTTCTTTCCGCAGTAGAACTTGTAGGCAGCCGAAAGCGTGCGCTGTTCCAGCTTGTGGTAAATCACCTGCACGTCGACAAACTTCCGCTTGGTCAGGTCGATGTCGATGCCTGCACGGAGAAATTCCTCTACCAGTACCGGCACGTCAAAACGGTTGGAGTTAAAACCGGCAATGTCGGCCCCTTCAATGTCGCGGGCAATGTCCTTTGCCACTTCCTTGAAGTAGGCAGTCGGCCACATCCTCGTCGTGAATGCCATGAATGGCAGTCGATGCCTCCGGAATGTGCATTTCCGGGTTGATGCGCAAGGTCTTGGCCTCTTCGTTTCCGTTAGGATAAACCTTCAAGTAGCAGATTTCTACAATACGGTCTGTATTAATGTTGGTGCCCGTGGTCTCCAGGTCGAAGAACACGAGCGGATTTTTCAAGTTCAGTTTCATGAGTCTGTGTGTAACAAAAAATGATTAGTCGTTCAGCATCATCGGCATCAGCAGCATTAGCAGGTCTTCGTCTTCCTCCTGTTCTTCAGGCACGATGACACCAGCGCGTGACGGGTCGGCCAGTTCGATGATGATGTTCTGTGCAGAAATGTTGTTCAGGATGTCAATCAGGAACGACGACTTGAAACCGATGCTCATCGGGTTACCGCCATACTGGCAAGCGATGGTTTCTTCGGCGAAGTAGAGAAGTCGATGTCCTGTGCAGAAATCTTCATCTGGTTTTCCGACAAGCTCAGCTTGATCAGACTGCTTGACTGTGAAGAGAACACAGACACACGGCGCAGGGCACTGATGAAGAGCGCACGGTCAATGATGGCACGGTGCGGGTTGTTCTGCGGAATGACAGAGTTATAGTTCGGATAACGTCCTTCAATCAGACGGCAGATCATCTGATAGTTTTCGAGGGTGAACATGGCATTGCGGTCGTCAAAACCAATCTGTACGTCGCCCTGTTCTTTCGGCAGCAGGTTCTTCAGCAGGTTGGCCGGCTTCTTCGGAAGGATGAAGGCAGCTTTCTCTGCTCCCCGTGCGGCATAAGTCTTGCAACGTACCAGCTTATGACCGTCAGAAGCAACCAGTGTAATGTCTTCTGTGCTGATGTCGAAATAAATACCGTTCATCACCGGACGAAGTTCGTCGTCGGCTGTCGCAAAAATGCTGCGGTTCACGCCGTTCATCAAGATTTCTGCTCCCATGGTCACCTGTACGGCATTGCTTCCCAACGCCTGTGCCTGCGGGTATTCGTCGGCATTCTGTCCCATCAGACTGTATTTTCCATTCAGGTATTCCACGGTGATTTCCATGTTGCTGGGTTCGATGTGGAAACTCAGCGGCTGCTCAGGAATCTCTTTCAATGCTTCCAGCAATGTCTTGGAAGAAACGGCAAAACGGCCGTCGCTGTCCGATTCGTTCACTTCGATGGAAGTAGACAGCGTAGTGTCATTGTCCGAAGCAGTCATAAAGAGTGTACCGTCTCTCAGTTCGAAGAGGAAACAGTCCAGAATAGGTAATGAATTTCTTGAGTTGATTACTCGGCTGATAGCCTGCAAATGACTGAATAAAGCAGTACTTGAAACGATAAACTTCATAGCTGTTTTTATATTTGTTTTTGTTCTGTTTTTATTATTAAATGCATCTACGGATGCTCTAAACCAATTGCCAAAGTTACGAAAAGATTGCATACGCCCCACAAAAAAAGGTCTTAAAAATTAGTTTTCTTCTATGGAAAGTCGTAATTTCGTCACCGAATTTAAAAATACTATTTATGGAATTAGCAGGAAGAGTGATTGCGGTTCTGGAACCGAAAGGCGGTACATCGCGGAACGGCAACGAATGGAAGGTACAAGAATATGTCATCGAAACACACGACCAGTATCCTCGTCGCATGTGCTTTGATGTCTTTGGTGACGACAAAATCAAACAGTTTAATATTCAGGTGGGCGAGGAACTGAACGTATCGTTCGACATTGATGCCCGCGAATGGCAAGGACGCTGGTTCAACAGTATCCGTGCATGGAAGGTGGAACGTGTGGGAGCCACTCCTCAGATGCCTCCGGTAGAAGCTCCATTCCCTCCGGTAAATGCAGCTCCGGCCGACTTCTCCATGACAGACGAGAAAGACGACCTGCCGTTCTAAATGAATACGGAAATTTGAAAGCCTCCTTTGCTTCTGAAAAGATGAAGTGAAGGAGGTTTTTTATTGTCCGTTTTCGGCCGTGTGCTTGACGGGTTGTCGGGGTTGGCAGGCATTTTTATAAACTATATATACGCGGGGTGTGGAACAAGTCTTAAGAGTTATTCCACACCTGTATATAGAAAGTTTGAAAAACCGGTGCCAACCCCGACAACCCGTCAAGCGGCGGCCCGGAAGTGTCACGGTTTCGGAACCCGTTCCTGTGGGGGAGGATACAGCCATGTAGATTTGCGTTTTTCTGTCTGGCATCATTTCTATGGTGTCATTTCTTGTGTTTCCCGATGTGATTCATGAGAATTTTTGTAAATTTGCAATAAAACTATGTCTATGAAATATGATGTGAAGGAAAAATTGGAATGGACGGTTATTTTTCTATTTGAGTTTGGACATAAATATGGGCTGACGATGAAACAGGCCTTTAATTATTTGAGTAGATTTAAAGGTATTGATTTTATTGATAGGCATTATGATTATGTGCATACGCAGTCGTTTACATCGATGGTGGATGATATTGCGGAATATTGCCGTCGACAAGGAGGAGAGTTGGTATGAAATTATATCATGGTATGAATAAGGAGTTTGATAGAATTGATTTGTTGAAATCGAAACCCAATAAAGATTTTGGACGGGGTTTTTATCTTTCAGCTGATTATTATCAAGCGCTTAATATGGCAAATGTAAAGGTTGAGCAATTAGGCTGTGGCTCACCTGTGGTATTAACTTATGAAGTTGAGGAGGTTTGGGAAGGATTGAATGTGCTTAGGTTTGAAGAATATTCAGAAGAATGGGCGAAGTTTATTCTTCTGAATAGAAATAACCCTACAAGTCATCCTGTGCATGGATATGATATTGTGATAGGCCAATAGCGGATGACCGTGTGGGGGTTCAGTTATGGCGGTATGAAAATCATTCTATTGATTTGCCGACTTTGGTCAGGAATTTGAAATATATGAAAGGTATTACTATACAATACTTTTTTGGTACGGAGCGTGCGATAAGATTATTACAGAGGGTATGAATGAGAAAACAGAAATGATGGCAGACATGATAAAGAAACTTGCGTGTCTTCTGATAGAACAAAATGATAAACTGACATTGGAACAGGCTCTTGCAACTGTTTTTAATTCTGAAATTTATGGCAAGGTAATGAATGAGCGGACTTCTTTTTATACTCAAAGTCCGAGGTATGTTTTTTCTTTTTTGGATGAGGAATTAAAAAAGGGGAAACTTGGCTAGTAAAACACATAAAGCTACATGGAAGATTTTTTATCGACGGCGGTCAATGTAACTGCCAACCGAGGCAACAGTTTGATTAACAGAAAGATGATTCTTCGCATCTTGGGTATCCTGCTCTTTATGGAGGCAATGATGTTTCTGGCATGTGCAGGCGTTTCCTTGTGCTATGGGGAGGAGGACTATATTTATTTTATTTACACGACATTGATTAATATGGCCGTGGGAAGCGGACTGATTCTGTTGGGAAGAGGAGCTGAAAACCGGGTGACACGACGCGACGGGTATTGCATCGTGGCGTTCACGTGGCTGCTTTTCACAGGTTTCGGTATGCTGCCTTTTATATAAGCGGGAGTATTCCGTCAGTGACCGACGCGTTTTTTGAAACCATGTCGGGTTTTACCACTACGGGAGCCACCATTCTGGATGATATTGAAGCTCTTTCGCACGGCATGCTGTTCTGGCGCAGCTTCTCGCAATGGATTGGAGGATTGGGAATCGTGTTCTTTACGATTGCCGTACTGCCTATCTTCGGAGTGGGCAATCAGGTGCTTTTCTCGGCAGAGGCTACGGGGGTGGCGCACGACAAGATTCATCCGAAAATCAGCGTCATGGCACAATGTCTGTGGACGGTATATCTCGTGCTGACTGTGGCGGAAATTGTATTGCTGCTGATTGGCGGCATGGATTTGTTTGATGCCGCATGTCATGCTTTTTCTACGACGGCTACCGGAGGATATTCTACCAAGCAGGCCAGTGTGGCTTACTGGAATTCTCCTTTTATAGAATATGTGATTGCTATCTTTATGATTCTGTCGGGTATCAACTTCTCGCTGTATTTCATGTGTATGAAGGGACGTTGCGGACAGTTGTTTAAGGATGGAGAGCTCCGGCTGTATCTCATTTCCATCGGAGCGGTGACACTGATAATTACCGGGGCCTTGTATTGGTATAATAATTATGGATTGGAGGAGGCTTTCCGGAAATCGCTTTTCCAGGTGGCGTCCATTCATACGTCGTGTGGCTTTGCTACAGACGATTATAATATGTGGCCTCCTTTCACGTGGCTGCTGCTTATTTATACGATGGTGGCAGGAGGCTGTGCCGGTTCTACGGCGGGTGGTGTCAAGAATGTGCGTCTGCTGCTTTTGTTGCGCAACGTGAAAAACGAGTTTCACCGGCTGATGCATCCCAGAGCGGTATTGCCGGTAAAGATGAACCGGATGGCGGTGTCACAGCGTACGCTTGCCACGGTGATGACGTTTGTGTTCTTTTATTTTGTCTGTATCTTTTTATGCTGGCTGGCGCTGATGTGCATGGGTATCGGACTGGAAGAGGCTTTCGGATTATCCGTGTCGAGTATCGGTAACGTGGGGCCGGGACTGGGTGCCTTCGGACCAGCATTTTCATGGAGTGCGCTTCCTGACCTGGCGAAGTGGCTGTTGTCGTTTATGATGCTGATAGGGCGTCTGGAGCTCTTCGGCGTACTACTGCTGCTGACTCCGAGTTTTTGGGATAGACGATGAGAAAGAGATAGATTATGATAACATGTATATGTCTCTAAAAAAGTTTTCTATATCTTTTATAGAGAAGGTGTTTTTGTCTAATTCTGTTTTTCTAAGCATTAGGTATGCGCTATTGCGTTCGTCGGTGTGGTGTTCAAATGTTTTTGTACCAAAATAGGTATTGACAATTGTTCGATAGAAACGGAAACGCTTGGTGCATGCTTTGTCTTCTCCCATATTATTTGCTCCAATAAATGCAAAAGAAGAATGTATGTCAGTTTCATAATAATGTTTCATGATGTATATACAACTTAACACTATTCTTCTGGGCTCAAAGTCATTGGTTTGAAAGCTATATTTTTCTTGTAAATGTGCTTGCGACTTCAGGTAGAATTTTATTCCATAAATATGTTTTTCGTATGCTTCTACGTCTACAAGGTAGGTTTTTCCGCTTTTCATAGATTTGAATCTCCATAAATCTATGTGTCGCATTCCTTTACAAGTTGGAGCTTTCCGCATAATAAATACGGAGCCATAATAAGGAGGTAGGATTTTCATTAGGGAACGAGGTAAGAATAGACCTGTATTCTGTATTTTGCGTGTTCTTTTTTAGTAACCTTTTTAAAGTTTACCTTTACAGAGTCAGGCTTTGTAATTTGTTTCTTTGCTTTTGTATCTGTAGACTTTCCCATATTATTTATCTTTTTTGCAAAGATAACGTTATTGCATATTCAATGCAAGGATAAAACATTTTTTATAATACAGAAAAAAGGACCACTACCCACAGGTAATAATCCTTTTCTTTATTTGTAACTCAGCCTGTTAGTCGATAAACCGGCGGGTGAGCTGCTCAAATTCATCGATGCGGCGGTCGCGCAGGAAGGGCCACCAGCGGCGGACGTTTTCACTGCGGTTCATGTCGATTTCTACCACCATGTTTTCTTCTTTCAGGTTGCTGGCCTGGGCGATGATTTCGCCTTGCGGACCGGCTACGAAGCTGTTGCCCCAGAACTGGATGCCGTTGGTCTGGCCGGAAGGGTCGGGTTCAAGGCCCACACGGTTTACAGCAATGACGGGTAGACCGTTGGCTACGGCGTGACCGCGCTGTACGGTTACCCATGCCCCCAGCTGGCGCATTTTTTCTTCCTGAGTGTCGGTGCTTTCCCAGCCGATGGCGGTGGGGTAAATCAACAGTTCAGCACCTTTCAGGGCCATGATGCGGGCTCCTTCCGGATACCACTGGTCCCAGCAAACCTGCACGCCGAGCTTACCGATGGAGGTCTGAATAGGTTCGAATCCTAAGTCGCCGGGAGTGAAATAGAACTTCTCATAGTAAGCAGGGTCATCTGGAATGTGCATCTTGCGATACTTGCCGGCAATGCTTCCGTCGGTGTCGAATACCACGGCGGTGTTGTGATACAGTCCGGCAGCACGGCGTTCGAACAGCGAAGTGACCAGTACCACATGGTAGGCAGCGGCTATCTCACTGTAGAAACCGGTGGAAGGGCCGGGAATGGGTTCGGCCAGGTCGAACAGGTTGGTATCTTCTGTCTGGCAGAAATAAGGGGTGTTATGGAGTTCCTGAAGAACTACTAACTGCGCACCGGCCTGTGCCACGGAGGCGATGTTGCGGTGCAGCTTTTCAAGATTCAGTTTGAGGTCGTTCGTACAAGCCTGTTGTACGATACCGACACGGATAGTTCGTTTCATTGTGCTATTTGGTTTTTTACAGATTCAGGATATTGCATGGTGACGCAGTGGAGAGAACCATGCTGCTTGATAAGCGCACGGCAATCCACGCCTACGATTTCACGCCCGGGGAAAGCCTTAGCCAGTACCTGTGCGGCACGGGCATCGTTTTCCGGTTGGGCTAGGTAGGATAGAGCACAGCCTCATTCATAATCAGGAAGTTGGCGTAGGTGGCCGGAAGGCGTTCGCCGTCTTCGTCATAGATGGCTTCGGGCATGGGCAGCGGAAGCAGACGGTAGGGGTCTCCATCGAGGGTACGGAAGGTCTTGAGCTGGTCTTCCATGGAGCGGAGGGCACCGTAGTGCTCGTCGTTCTTGTCCAGACACTGCACGTAGGTAATGGTGTGGTCGGGACAGAGACGGGCCAGGGTGTCTACGTGGCTGTCTGTGTCGTCACCGGCCAGGTAGCCGTAATCCAGCCAGAGCACCTGACGCAGGTTGAAGCGTTCCATCAGGTAGGCTTCGATGTCTTTGCGCGAGAGGGTGTCATTGCGATTAGGAGCCAACAGGCAGGGGGAGGTGGTGAGCAGGGTACCTTCTCCGTCGCTTTCAATGGAACCGCCTTCGAGCACGAAGTTACGGCAGTTGATGTAGTCGCCGTTAAGTACGCCGGTCTTGAACAGATGACTGTTAATGAGGTTGTCTTTATGGGCGGCAAACTTCATGCCCCAGCCGTTGAAGCAGAAGTCGAGCAACTGCGGGTCGGAGTGTTTTTCCAGCAGGGTGATGAAAGCATGGTCGCGGGCCCAGGTGTCGTTTGTAGGACATTTCACAAAAGTAATCTGGTCACGATAGGGGAAGTCGGCCAAGGCTGCCGGAAATTCGGGAGCCACGAGCAACAGGGGCTGGCGGCTGGCTATTTCGGTAGCAAGGCGGACAAAGCAGGTTTCTACTTCATCGAGCATATAGGCCCAGTCGGTATCGGCATGAGGCAGGTAAGCTGTATGTAGCTTTGTTTGTGCCATTCGGCGGGCAGGTAATAGGTTTTTTCCATATTCTTGTATAATTATTTTTCGTTTGATTCTCTTTTTTCTCTTGCGGCAGGAAGGGCTTCCTGCGGAAGGTATTTCTGGTCTTCTTTTTCTTTCTGTTTGCTGCTGCGGTTTTTCCGGCGGCGGAGGAACCAGTCGACGAGTTCTTTCCAGTTCATGAAGTCTTTCTTGTACATGATACCGATGCCCTGAGTGGTAAGGGTGGACTTCGTGAAATAACGGTCGTTGGTCTGGTTGTATCCGCGCAGACGGAATTCTCCGTTCTTGGTGAGCAGCCAGATGGCTTCGAAGTCACCCACAAAGTTGGTATTACGCATGGTATTTTCACGGTAACCGAAGTTCCCGTTGATTATCAGTCGGTTGTTCAGCAAGCGTCCGGACAGGATGGCTTCAGCTTCTACATCGCTCCAGCCTTTTTCTCCGGTGGTGAGGTTCGTACCTACGTTCCAGTTCTGGTTGTCGATGACTTGCGAAAGCATGTTGTTCAACTGGCCCGACAGGTGCTGAAGGCCAATGAACTGGTGGCATCGGTCTGCCCGGTGTTGTTGGCATAGTCATAGGTATAGAACTTGCCGACTCCCAGCAGATAGATAATCTGCGTATTCATCTGCTCTTCAGTGCTGGTGAGGCTGCGTACCAGTTCGCGGTCTTCCTCGCTCACGGTGGGCAGTTCAAGGCCGAATGTCAGGCTGGGAGACGTGAGGTTGCCGCTCAGGTTCAACAGACAGTTCACCCGCACGTTTCCACGTGAAGAAGAAGCGTCGGCTATCAGGTCGTTCAGTGAAGCGGAGTTCACCGTATAGACGGCCTGCACGTTCAGGTTGGCGGCTTTGGGGTCCCCGTTGAAGGATACCACACCTCCGGGCTGCAGGGTGAAGTCTTTTCGGATGACGTTCTGCATGCTCATCTTGTAGATTCCTTCAGTAATGTTGTAGTTACCGAACATCTGGAAGTTGCCCTGATTAAAGAAGTTGATGCGCAGGTTACCGGTTCCGTATGCAGAAATATAGTCTCCGGCCGAAGGGTCCATGATGATTTTCATGTTGGCACGTTCGGCAGGTTCTATCTGCAGATTGATGTGGATGGCGGTAGGTGTATCATCGTCATCCTGCTTGTCGGGCTGGTTGAGCGGGTGGTACACTTCGGCATTGACGGCAGCCTGTTTACGCCGTGGGGTACGGTCTACGAAGGTGATGAAGCCGGAGTTGGTGGCCTCAGCTGCCGTTCCTAACACGTAGACAAACTCGGTCTGGTTGTCGGCACGAACCTCTCCGTCAACGTTCAGCTGTCCGTCGCCTCCCCGGAGGAATACATTCCCGGTAGCATAGATATGACCGTAGAAGGGGAATTCCGGAGTTTCCTTTTCAGAGTGGAATACCAGCATGCGGTTTGTATTGAAGCGGAACTGGTAGCTCAGGTTCTTTAATTTGGTATGCCGTAACTCACCGTTGGCTAGTCCGGTATGCCCTTCTGTATCCTGCAAGCGTACGTTCTGGAAACGGAACAAGCCGGAAGCGATGTGTACGGAATCGGCCGAGGCCAGGAAGGTGGTGTTCAGAATATTGACCTTCATCTGCATCTGTGCCTTGGCTTTTCCTTCCAAATCCAGTTGGGAGAAGGGGCCGAACAGGCGCACGTCGCCATGTACGCTTCCGTTGACATTGCTGAATATATTTTCTACAAAGGGTTGCAGGAAGGAGAGAGGGGTGCCTCCGGCCTGGATATGGAGGTCGAGTCCCTTCATCTTGGGTGATACATAGCCGATTACCCGTGTGGTGCAGGCACTGTCGCGGCGGATGTCGGCATTCAGGCGAACGCTCCCAACTCTTTATCCCATGAGCCGAGGATGTCGGCGCGTCCTAGCAGGGCATGATTGAGGGAGAAATCTTTCACATCGAGACGGGCTTCCATTACCGGTTCCTGAAGCACGTGGCGCAAGTGGACTTTCCCGCTGATGCCTCCGTCGAAGCGTACGGCATGAAACTGAATCATGTCCATGATGTAGAGCAGGTTGATGTTCTTCAAGTCTACCAGACAGGAGTCAGCTTCTGTTTTTCCCAGTCGTCCGTTGATTTTCAAGTGCTGGTCGCGGTGCTCAAACAGGAAGTCGTGTATTTCGATGCTGTCTTTTGCAATGTCTACAGTAGCCGGATGGATGTTCCAGGTGGTGTCATTCAGAATGACCTGGCTGGGCTGGATGTCCACACGGGTGTGGAGTACCCTTTTCAGACTGTCCTGACGGAAAGAAGCGATGGCGTCAATCTTTCCGCTATAGGTGAGCTGTGTGTTGTTGCCCCAGTAAATGGTACTGTGCAGCTTGTCGTCTTTGGCCCTCGTGATGAGGGAGAAATTGAACATGGCTCCTTTTTTCATTAAGGTGCCGGCACGTAACTGGCACTGCAGTTCGTCGGAACGGCTTTCACACAACAGGGTGCCCGATTCGTAGTATTTCCCTTTATACGTGAATTGAGGAATCGAACCGTTGATGCGCATCTGTGAGAGGCTGTCGTTAAGTTGTCCTGAGAACGTGGCCGGCATCTGCAACTCGAACGGAATGTTCAAAACCTTTGAAAGAAATTCACTGTTTTCCATGCGAAACTGGAACCGGAACTGGTTGTTCAGCTCTGCGGGTTTCTTTCTTCCTTTTTTCGGCTTCTCCTCAGGGAACAGGGATGGAAGATGCTTCCGGATCACTTTCTCCATGCTCTTCAGCAGGGTGTGGTAGGCATATTGTCCTTGTATGGTTCCGGTCAGGAACGGGGAGTCAATGCGTATTTCCTTCTGCTTGGCCTCTGAGGCAAGCTGTGTTGCATCAATCTGCAGGCGGGGAAGGAAGTAGTTCCCTTCTTCGTCGGGCGTGCGAACTGAAAGACTGTCGAGCTGATTTTTCCCTGGACATCGTCAATGGAATGTCCTGAAAAGTCTGCCGTCAGGTTCAATGATACGTCGGTATCTTCGTATTTTTTCGTCAGCTGAAGTTTATGGGGACGAAAATCACGTACTTTTACCCGCAGGTTGAAGTCGGGTACGGCCTGTTGGGTCACGAAATTCCCGTCTACGCTGATTTTACCATTTTCATCGTCGAGTGACAGATGGCCGTTGAAACCGCCCGGCTTGAAATTTCCGTTCAGTGCGATGTGCTGGTATTGGTAGTCATTGTACTCTAAAGAAGAGATTTCTCCTTTGATATGCGATTCTGGCTGATGGTTTCGGTATTGCAGTCCGTTCAGTTCCAGGTCAAAAGAAGTTTTACCCAGTTCTTTTTTTGCCAGCAGTTTGCCAAGCTCAAAATTATGGGTGGAAACTTTTCCGGAGTAACTTTTTTGCTGGGTCAGGGTGTCGGTATGCATGGTCAGATTGGCATTAATCTGTCCCGGTTGGCTTTGCAGGGTACCGTGTGCAGTGATACGGGAGGGGTATCCCGATACATCACCTCGAAATTTGAGAAAGCCCAGTCGTTGCAGGATGTCGGGTACTGGTGCTGCGGTACCTTTCAGGTTGTGTATGAGCCAGGAAATGGCAGTCTCGTCGGCATCGGCCTGTGTGATTTCGCCAAAAAAATAAGGCGGTTGCGAAGGACTGCTGTGGTCGAGCATGCCTTCTGCGTGTATTTCCAGTGCTTTGTGGGGGCTGGAAAGATAGAAATTGGTGCATCGGGCCTGTTTTCCTCTTCCATGAAAAGCCATGTCGATATGTACGGAGTCCTGAAAATGCTGGAGCGCAGGGACAAAGCAGGCAATGTCGGCCGGAGTAACCGAGGCATTCAGGCGACCCATGTAGGTGGTTTGCGTATCTGAAATAAAGTCGGGTGCGGTGAGTTCTCCCACTACGGTAAATGTGTCGATGTTTACCGTCGTGGCCGGAAGGCTCAGGTTCAGGTCATGCAAATGGATACCTTTGGGGGTAGCTGTGGCCTTCAGCGCAAATTTCTTCAGTTGAAATCCGCTTTGCTCATTGAAACTCATACGGCGGATTTGTGCGTTAAGCGAGTCGGTCTGCAAGGCCTTTAAGGAGATGGTTGCCGAAAGTTCGCTGATACCGATGTGATGAGGATTGAACCGGCGGGGCGTGTTGGATTCCGACAGTACATCGTAGTGGATTTGTCCGCGGCGGATAAGTACGGAATTGATACGCAGGTCAATCGACTTTTCGCTCTTTGTCGTATCTTTTGAAGCAAAAGTATCAATCAGAAACTGGCAATTCAGGGGAGCCTTGGGATGAGCGCGGTTCAGGCGGGCATCCAGTCCGAATAGCTGTACACTGCTGATACGGATTTTCCACGGAAGAGAGAGGGAATGTCAATCTTGACGGAAAAGCGTGATATGCCGAGCATGTCTTTCTTCTGCCGGTCCTTTATCTGCACGTTCTGGATGACAACGCGGTTCAGAAGCCCTAAATCTACATTGCCAATGCTGACTTCGGCCTGGGTGAGACGGGTAAGTTCACGGGCAGCATACGTACTGATGCGGTGTTGGACAGCCGGAAGGTTCAGCAGAGCAATCAGACCGAAATAGAATACCAGTGTCGAAATGACCGTGATACGTATGGCTTGTTTTATGCGCGTGGCTTTACTCATTCTTTATTTATGCAAATTATAGACAAATGTACAAATAACCCTCGAAGAAAAGGGTCTTTGAGGGTGTTATTAGTAGTTTTTAAGTTTTGGGTGATGCCCTTTTACGGTTGGTATAAATGAATTGGAAATCTATTTTTATTCATTTCTGTAGCATAAAATGTAAATATATATGGATTTTGTATGGAAAATTGGAAAAATATTCGGAAATTTGCAGCCGTTATTAATTTAGTAATGAAATTAGACTTAAACGGATAAAAATGACGCAAAAAATGAAGATTCCTTCTCCGCTGGTGTCTTTGCTGCCTGTAGCGGTATTGGTGGTATTACTTTTCTTTACGATTCGTCTGTTGGGGGCTGACGCGCTGGGCGGAGGTAGCCAGATTTGTTTGCTGCTGACTACGGCTTTGTGTGCGGCTTTGGGTATGAGCCGGTATGGAGTGAGCTGGAAGGATATTGAACATGCCATTATCAACAACATTGCAGGTGTGAGTTCTGCTTTGATTATCCTGTTGATTATCGGAGCTCTTTCGGCAGCCTGGATGTTAGGGGGAGTGGTACCAACGTTGATTTACTATGGGGTACAGATTATTCATCCGAAATTTTTCCTCGTGTCGTGCTGTGTGATTTGTGCAGTGGTATCGGTCATGACAGGCAGTTCGTGGACCACCATTGCGACCATCGGTATTGCCTTGATGGGTATCGGCAAGGCACAGGGTTTTGATGAGGGATGGATTGCTGGAGCTATTATCTCGGGTGCATATTTCGGTGACAAAGTTTCTCCGCTTTCGGATACGACCATCCTGCTTCCTCAGTGACAGATACGCCGCTGTTTACGCATATCCGTTACATGATGTACACCACGGTGCCTTCGGTGGTCATTTCACTGGTTATTTTTACAATAGCCGGATTTTCGCATGAGGCATCAGACAGTTCGCAGATTGCTGTGTTTACTACCGGACTGGCGGAACGTTTTCATATTACTTTCTGGGTGTTGCTGGTGCCGGTGGTGACAGGAATATTAATTGCCCGTAAGGTGTCTTCTATTATTACCTTATTCATATCGACCGCTTTGGCTGTGGTGTGCATGCTGGTTTTCCAGACAGATGTACTTCGTGAAGTGGCCGGTGACGGAGTGAACGGAGGTGAAGCTTTATATAAAGGAGTTTTGTTAGCTTTATCAGGAAGTACGTCGTTGCAGACTTCTACTCCTGCACTAACCGAACTGATTGCCACCCGTGGCATGGGAGGCATGATGGATACGGTATGGCTGATTCTCTGTGCCATGTGTCTGGGTGGAGCCATGACGGCCTGTGGCATGTTGGGGAGTATTACGCGTATGTTCGTACGCTTTACGCATAAGCTGGCAAGTACGGTAGCAGCAACTGTAGCTTCCGGTTTGTTCCTGAATCTGGCTACTGCCGACCAGTATATTTCGATTATTCTGACCGGAAACATGTTCAAGGATATTTATAAGAAGAACGGATACGAATCGCGCTTGTTAAGCCGAACAACGGAAGATGCCGTCACGGTGACCAGTCCGCTGATTCCATGGAACACATGCGGAATGACGCAGGCCACGATACTGAATGTGCCTACACTGGTGTATCTGCCGTATAGTTTCTTTAACTTGCTGAGTCCGTTGATGAGTATCTTCGTGGCGTGCATCGGCTTTAAGATTGTACGTTCGGTAAAAAAGAATTAAGAAACAATTTTCATTAAAACCATAATAGAATGAACCAGAAACACGTAACATTGGCTGCTTGTCTGTTGGCTTTCGGACTGACGGTACAGGCTCAGGATGGAGGCATCTCTCCGGATATGTTGAAAAAAATTCAGAGTAGTTATCAGAATACGGCTGCCGACAAGGCATTGAGGAATGCCATGGGAGGTACCAGCATCAAGGAACTGGCATTGAATCAGGAAAATCAGAAGGCGCTGAATACGAATTTCTCCATTAAGGTGGAATCAAAAGGCATCACCGACCAGCAGTCGTCTGGCCGTTGCTGGCTGTTTACGGGACTGAACGTGATGCGTGCTAAGGCCATTGCACGCTATGACTTGCCAGGACTGGAGTTTTCGCAGGTATATTCTTTCTTTTGGGACCAGCTGGAAAATCCAATCTGTTCTTACAGGGAGTTATTGAAACGGCTGGTAAACCGATGAACGACCAGACCGTAGAATGGTTGTTCAAGCATCCGCTGAGCGACGGAGGTACCTTTACGGGAGTAGCCGACATCGTGTCGAAATACGGTCTCGTGCCTAAAGAGCTATGCCGGAAACATACAGCAGTGAACACACCTCGTACATGTCTTCTTTGATTGGCCTGAAACTGAAGGAATTCGGTTTGGAACTGAGAGAAATGGCCGCTAAAGGAGAGAAGGCTGCAACGATTGAAAGCCGTAAGGAAGAGATGCTGAGCACGGTGTATCGTATGCTGGTGCTGACTTTAGGAGTGCCGCCGACCGAGTTCGACTATGTACGTAAGGACAGCAAAGGGAATGTGGTGGCTACAGAGCATCACACACCGATGTCGTTCCTGGAAAAATACGGTGATACGAACCTGTTGACCAACTATGTGATGGTGATGAACGATCCTTCACGTGAATATTACAAGTGTTACGAAATTGCATACGACCGTCATCGTTACGATGGAAAGAACTGGACGTATGTGAATCTGCCAGTAGAGGAAATCAAGGAAATGGCCATTGCGTCATTGAAGGACAGCACACGGATGTATTTCTCGAGTGACGTGACACAGCTGGACAGCAAGCGTGGGCTGCTGGATGTAAACAATTATGATTTCGGTTCGTTGATGGGCACGACTTTCGGAATGGATAAGAAAGAACGTATCCAGACGTTTGCCAGCATGTCGGCACATGCCATGACACTGATGGCGGTAGATTTGGACGCGAACGGAAAACCGAAAAAATGGATGGTGGAAAACAGCTGGGGAGCTGCATCAGGCTATCAGGGACACCTGATTATGACGGATGAATGGTTCAATGAGTATATGTTCCGCCTGGTGCTGGAAACGAAATATGTACCGAAGAAGGTGCTGGACATCTTCAAGCAGAAGCCGATACAGCTTCCGGCATGGGATCCGATGTTTGCGGAAGAAAAATGATGACCGGGCAGAAATAACATGGCTCAGGGCTTGCTTTATCGGTAGAAATATCTTTTCTTTGTGAAAAGAAGGAACTGATTATACGGGGCGTGGAGGTTTTGGTATCTTCACGCCCTTTTGACCTTAAATAAGTATGCTATGGATAAAATGCAGCCAATATCTCAGGCTTTGTACAGCTTGTTGTTCTTAGGGTGTATGGGAGCCGGATTCCCGCTTTATGTACAAGGACAGAATGTAGACGAATTGCCTCCCGATTCAATTTATAACATCGGGTATGCCCGTGGTAGTTTGAAGAATATTTCCGGTTCGGTGGAACAGATTACGGAAAAGCAGATGAACCGTGAGTTGATAACTAATCCGCTGGAAGCTATTCAGGGACGCGTGCCGGGACTTACCATCTTAAAGAGTAACAATGGAATGGCGGCGCTGGAGTCGGTCCGCTTGCGTGGTACGACTTCGCTGACCAGTGGAAATGACCCGCTGATTATCGTGGACGGGGTATTGGGTGATTTGACGATGCTGACCTCGGTATATCCCACCGATATAGAGTCTTTTACGATTTTGAAGGATGCGTCGGAAACGGCGCAGTATGGTTCACGTGGAGCGTCGGGAGTCATTAATATTGTCACCAAGAAAGGCCGGGCAGGGAAGACACGCGTGAACTACAACGGTAGTTTGGTGTGTCGCATGCTTATCGCCGGTTGGATATGCTTTCGGGAGCAGAGTATCGCAAGCTGGCGGCTGAACGAGGATGGAGTATCCTGGATAAGGGATATGACACGGATTTCCAGAAAGCCATTGAACAGACGGGTTTGCAGCAGAATCATAACATTGCGTTTTATGGGGGTGGTGAGGCTTCCAATTACAGGGTGTCGTTAGGCTTTCAGAACCGTGAGGGAGTGATTCAGAATGAGGGCATGAAACTGTTTACGGCCAATATGAATATGTCGCAGAAGATGCTTGACGGACTGATTGACTGTGAATTGGGGTTATTCGGCTCGATGAAGCGCGACCGTACGCTGTTTGATTTACAGAAGACTTTTTATTCGGCAGCCACTTTTAATCCTACTTTTCCTGATTTTCCAGATCCGGAAACCGGGAGCTGGGACCAGATTACGACGCCAGTCAGATTACAAATCCATTGGCCTGGATGGACGTGGATAATCGCGAGGAGACTTCTTATTTCAGTTCGCACGCCCGTCTGACTTTTAATTTGCTGAAGGATTTGAAGATGGTACTATTTGGTTCTTATACCTATAGCACAACAGAAAACGCCCAGTTCCTGCCGACAACGGTATGGGCCAACGGACAGGCTTACCGGGGAAACCGGAAGTCGGAAGCCTTATTAGGAAACCTGATGCTGACGTATCAGAAGCAGTTGGGAACTCACTTTCTGGATGTGCTGGCTTTAGGGGAGGTAGAGAAGAATCGTTTTCACGGCTTTTACACGACCACGACTAATTTTTCTTCCAATGAGTTGGGGTATCATAGCTTGCAGGGCGGAGCATTGCGTCCTTGGGAAGGTACCGGTTCCTATTATGAAGAGCCGCATCTGGTGTCGTTCCTGGGACGTGTGAATTATACGTACGACGACCGTTACGTGCTGACGGTGAACTTGCGTACGGATGCGTCTTCCAAGTTTGGACGGAATCATAAATGGGGTGTATTTCCTTCTGTTTCTGCTGCGTGGAATATAACCCGTGAGAAGTTTATGAGACATTTTCACCTGATTGATAACCTGAAGCTACGATTGGGATACGGATTGGCAGGAAATCAGGGGGGATTGATTCGTATACCACTATGGCACTGGTGCGTCCGAACGGGGTAACTCCGGTGGGAAACTCGCCTTTGGTGACGTATGAGAGCCTGAAAAACGTCAATCCGGATTTGAAATGGGAAGTCAAGTCGACTTTCAATGTGGGGGTGGACATGGGATTTTACGGGAACCGCTTGTTGCTGTCGGTGAATTATTATCTCTCCAAAACAAGGGATATGCTGTATATGTATGATGTCAGTGTACCTCCGTTTGCTTATAACAAACTTTTGGCTAATCTGGGCTCCATGCGGAACAGTGGAACGGAACTCTCCATCGGTATCACACCCTTGCAGACCAAGGACATGGAGCTGAATATCAACGCAAACGTAACTTTCCAGCGGAACAAATTGCTGTCGCTGAGCGGTATGTATGAAGGAGAATATATCAGTGCGGCGCAATATACGGCTTTGGCCGGACTGAACGGTGCGGGACTGCATGGCGGATACAATAATATCGTGTATCAGATCGTAGGACAGCCGTTGGGCGTTTTCTATCTGCCGCATTGTGAAGGACTGGTTTCGGACGGGAACGGAGGATATACCTATCAGATTGCTGACTTGAATGGAGGAGGCGTGAACTTGGAGGAAGGAGAAGACCGTTACGTAGCCGGACAGGCTACTCCCAAGACCTTGTTAGGTTCCAACATCAGCTTCCGTTACAAGCGTTTTGATGTGTCGTTACAGATAAACGGAGCATTCGGGCATAAGATTTATAATGGCACGGCGCTGAGTTACATGAACATGAACAGCTTGCCGGACTACAATGTGTTGGCTGAGGCTCCGGCACGGAATATACATGACCTGACGGCAACGGATTACTGGCTGGAAAGCGGCAATTATGTGAACTTTGATTACCTGACTGTGGGTTGGAACGTGCCTATTAAAAAACAGCGTTTCTTGCACGGGGCACGCCTGGCACTGACCATTAACAACCTGGGCACAATATCCGGTTATTCGGGGCTGACTCCACTGATTAATTCTACCTTGGTGGACAATACTTTCGGGGTGGACGACAAGCGTACTTATCCTCTTTCAAGAACTTATATGATTAGTTTAGGTCTTAACTTTTAATCTGCTTATTATGAAAAGAATATACTCAATATTATTTGCTTCGTTTTTTCTGCTGTTATGGACTTCTTGCAGCAGTTATCTGGAAGAAAATCCGAAGGACCGTTTGGATGAAGAAACGGCTTATTCTACCTTGTCGGACGTGCAGAAAAATGGGGTGCTTTCGTTGTATAATTACGTGGGTGGATATGTCGACAGTCAGGGCCTTCAGGGAACAGGCCGAGGTATCTATGATTTGAATACGTTTACTACTGATGAGGCTATCATGCCCACACGTGGAGGAGACTGGTATGATGGTGGATTCTGGCAGGGATTGTACTTGCATCGCTGGGGAGTGAACAATGAGGCGATTTATGCTACTTGGGAATACCTGTATCGTACGGTGATTTTGTGTAATGGCTCTTTGGAAAGAATACAGGATTTTGCTGAAAAACATCCCGGGGAAAATGTAGCAGATTGTGTGGCTGAAGTACGGGCATTGAGAGCCATGTTTTATTATTATATTATGGACCTTTTCGGGAGTGTTCCACTGATTGAAAAGAGCAATCCGGAAGTTGAAGATATTGTTCAAGAAAATCGTTCTAAAGTGTTTAATTTCATTGTGAAAGAACTTACGGAATCTTCTTCTCTTTTGAGCACAGAGCGGAGCAATCAGCCGGGAGTGTATTACGGGCGAATGACACAGCCAGTGGTGTGGTTTCTGCTGGCCAAATTAGCCTTGAATGCGGAAGTTTATACCGATGATGACTGGACAGACGGAAGTCGTCCGGACGGGAAATCCATCTTTTTCGAAGTGGAGGGGCAACGTCTGAATGCCTGGCAAACGGTGAACTATTATTGTGAGAAGATTACGGCTGCAGGATATACCCTGGAAAAGGATTATACAGCCAACTTTGCCGTGTTCAATGAGTCCTCGGAGGAAAATATTTTTGTCATTCCCATGAGCAAGACTTTATACACCAACCAGTTTATCTATTTGTTCCGTTCGCGGCATTACAACCATGCCAAGGCGTATGCTGAGTGGAGAAAATGGCTCGTCGGCTACGAAAGAGGTGCTTGAGACCTTCGGCTATGATACGCCGCAGGTGGATGCCCGTTTTGATTACTGCTATTTTGCCGGGCCGGTAAAGGATTTGGAGGGAAATCAGATTCTGCTGGATGACGGGGTTACTCCACTGGTGTATGAGCCTTGGAACGTGGCGCTGGATGTGTCGGGAAAGCCGTACGAGAAAACAGCCGGAGCCCGAATGAAAAAATACGAAGTCGATAAGACGGGGCTTAAGGACGGAAAACTGCTGGACAATGACATCGTGTTGTTCCGCTACGCCGACGTGCTGCTCATGCAAAGTGAGGCTAAGGTGCGGAATGGGGAAGATGGCGATGCCGAGCTGAATTTAGTGAGAAGTCGGGTAGGTATGGCTCCGAGAACTGCTACATTGGAAAATTTGCTGGATGAGCGAATGATGGAGCTGGCCTGGGAGGGCTGGAGACGGCAGGATATGATTCGTTTCGGTGTTTTTACCCGTTCGTACAGCTGTCGTCCGCAGCTTCCGGGGGAGGAAAACGGCTATACTACCGTCTTCCCGATTCCGGAAAAGTGATTGACATGAACCCTCAGCTGCACCAGCACAAGGATATTAAGTGTATTTTTGCTTTCTCTATATGGCAGAATGACTCTTTTGTCATAGTTATTTAATATTTGCCTTTCGATATAAAGAAATATTTCTCTAATTCGATGGGCAAATATTCTTTTTTCACCTCTTTTTTATTTAATTTTGCACGCAAAATACAAAACCATTTTTTATAACCTAACATGGCAAATTTAATTAAGTTGCGTAAAGGCTTGGACATAAACCTGAAAGGTAAGGCGGCTGCGGAAGTGGTGGCTGTGAAAGAGCCGGGATTCTATACTCTGTGTCCCGATGATTTTACAGGCGTGACTCCGAAAGTGGTCGTAAAGGAACAGGAATATGTGATGGCCGGAGGACCCTTGTTTGTAGACAAGAATCATCCAGAAGTGAAATTTGTTTCGCCGGTAAGCGGCGTAGTGACAAGCGTGGAACGTGGGGCAAGACGCAAGGTGATGAGCATCACCGTGCAGGCTGCTACGGAACAGGACTTTGAAGAATTCGGCAAGAAGAGCGTGGCTGCACTTGACGGTGCTGCTGTAAAGGAAATGCTGCTGAATGCCGGTTTGTTCGCGTTTATCCGTCAGCGTCCGTATGACGTAGTGGCTGATCCGACTGTAGCACCTCGTGCTATCTTCGTTTCTGCATTCGACACAAACCCGCTGGCTCCAGAATTCGAACTGGCGCTTTCAGGCGAAGAAGCAAACTTCCAGACTGGATTGGATGCATTGGCTAAGATGGCCAAGACATACCTGAGTATCAGTGTAAATCAGAAATCACCGGCTTTGACGCAGGCGAAGAACGTGGAAGTAACTGTATTTGACGGACCGCATCCTGCTGGTAACGTTGGTGTACAGATTAACCACATCGCTCCTGTAAACAAGGGTGAAACAGTATGGACTATCGATCCGCAGGCTGTTATCTTCATCGGCCGTCTGTTCAATACGGGTCATGTAGACTTACCCGCACAGTAGCAGTGACAGGTTCTGAAGTACTCAAACCTGCATACGTGAAATTGAAAGTAGGTGCACTGCTGACAGGTGTATTCGAAAACAACGTGACAAAAGACAAGGCTTTGCGCTACATCAGCGGTAACGTGCTGACCGGTAAGCAGATTTCTGCCAACGGTTATCTGGGAGCTTTCCACAGCCAGTTGACTGTAATTCCGGAAGGAAGCGACGTACACGAAATGCTGGGTTGGATTATGCCGCGTTTCAATGATTTCAGTACCAGCCGTTCTTATTTCAGCTGGATGATGGGTAAGAAGAAAGAATATGTGTTGGATGCACGTGTGAAGGGTGGTGAACGCCACATGATCATGTCGAATGAATACGACCATGTTCTTCCGATGGACATTCTGCCGGAATACCTGATTAAGGCAATCATCGCGGGCGATATTGACCGTATGGAAGCACTGGTATTTATGAGGTAGCTCCAGAAGACTTTGCCTTGTGTGAATTTGTCTGCTCTTCAAAGATGGAATTGCAGCGTATTGTTCGTGACGGACTCGACATGCTCCGCCGTGAAATGTGTTAATGCTAACTAAAACGATTATTAATAAATGAACGCGTTAAGAAATTATCTCGATAAGATAAAGCCTAACTTTGAAGAGGGAGGCAAATTTCATGCTTTTCGTTCTGTGTTCGACGGGTTTGAAACATTCCTGTTTGTTCCGAACACTACTTCGAAGACAGGTACGCACATCCACGATGCGATAGACAGCAAACGTATCATGTCGTTCGTGGTGATCGCGCTGATACCGGCCTTGCTGTTCGGTATGTATAATGTGGGTTACCAGCATTTCCATGCTGCAAATGTAGAAGGCAGCTTCATTGAAATGTTCGGTTATGGTTTTCTGGCTGTACTGCGAAAATCATTGTATCATATGTAGTGGGTCTGGGTATCGAATTTGTGGTAGCTCAGTGGAAGAAGGAAGAAATTCAGGAAGGTTTCCTGGTTTCAGGTATGCTGATTCCGATGATTGTGCCGGTTGACTGTCCGTTGTGGATGCTGGCTGTAGCTACTGCTTTCTCTGTAATTTTTGCAAAGGAAGTATTCGGTGGTACAGGTATGAACATCTTTAACCCTGCATTGATTACTCGTGCATTCTTGTTCTTTGCTTATCCGACCAAAATGTCTGGTGATACTGTATGGGTATCCAGCGACAGCATCTTTGGCTTGGGAAGCAATGTAGACGGCCTGACTGCTGCTACAGCACTGGGACAGGCTTCTACTGCAACTGATGCGATGGCATATCCTGCTTTCTCTTGGGATATGGTAACTGGTCTGATTCCGGGTTCTATCGGTGAAACCAGTGTAATTGCCATTGCGATTGGTGCGGTTATTCTGTTGTGGTCAGGTGTGGCAAGCTGGAAGACAATGTTGTCAGTATTTGTAGGTGGTGCGGTAATGGGATGGATTTTCAATACCATCGGTCCGGACACTGCAATGGCTAAGATGCCTTGGTTTGAACACTTGTGCTTGGGTGGTTTCTGCTTCGGTGCCGTATTTATGGCTACAGACCCTGTAACTTCTTCACGTACAGAAAACGGTAAGTTTGTATATGGTTTCCTGATTGGTGCCATGGCAATCATTATCCGTGTATTGAATCCGGGTTATCCTGAAGGTATGATGTTGGCTATCCTGCTGATGAACATCTTCGCTCCGCTGATTGACTACGTAGTAGTTCAGAATAACATTTCTCGCCGTGCAAAACGTGCTATGTCTAACAAATAAAAACCGAAAATACAATGAATACTAATAGTAACTCTTATACTATCATTTATGCTTCGGTAATGGTTGTTATCGTAGCATTCTTGCTGGCTTTCGTGAACTCTTCTTTGCGCGACTTGCAGGGAAAGAACGTAGAGCTGGATACAAAGAAGCAGATTCTTTCTTCACTGGGCATCAAGGGTGTGCAGGATGCAGAGGCTGAATTTGCTAAAGTGGTGAAATCGGATATGGTGGTAGCTGAAGACGGCACACTGACTCCGTATGAAGGTGCTTTCGTGACTTCTTACGAAAAAGATTTCAAGGAAAACGGTCGTGCTCACATCTTCGTATGTGAAATCGAAGGACAGACTAAATATGTAATTCCGGTATACGGTGCCGGTCTTTGGGGTGCTATCTGGGGATATGTTGCCTTGAACGAAGACAAGAATACAGTATACGGAACTTACTTCTCTCATGCGTCTGAAACTCCGGGTTTGGGAGCCGAAATCGCATCAGAACATTTCCAGAGTGAATTTAAGGACAAGCATGTAATGGACGGTGAAGCCGTTGCACTGGGAGTTGTAAAGAACGGAAAAGTTGAAAATCCGGAATTCCAGGTAGACGGTATCTCTGGTGGTACAATCACTTCAGTTGGTGTAGATGCCATGTTGAAAGAATGTATGACACATTACGCTAAATTTTTAACATCTAAAGAATAAGGAGGAGAACGAAAATGGGAAGTTTATTTTCAGCTAAAAACAGAGAAGTATTTTCTACTCCTATAGGCATGAACAACCCGGTAACCGTACAGGTGTTGGGTATCTGTTCTGCACTGGCTGTAACCTCCAAACTGGAGCCGGCCATCGTGATGGGTCTTTCTGTAACCATTATTACTGCTTTTTCTAACGTAGTGATTTCTTTGTTGCGTAAGACAGTGCCTAACCGTATTCGTATCATCGTACAGCTGGTAGTCGTAGCTGCTTTGGTAACTATCGTAAGTGAGTTGCTGAAAGCTTTTGCTTACGACGTGAGCGTACAGTTGTCTGTATACGTAGGTTTGATCATTACCAACTGTATCCTGATGGGACGTCTGGAAGCATTTGCTATGTCAAACGGTCCGTGGGAATCATGCCTTGACGGTATTGGTAACGGTCTGGGTTATGCCAAGATTCTGGTAATCGTTGCATTCTTCCGTGAATTGCTGGGTTCAGGAACACTGTTGGGTTTCAACATCCTGAACTATGAGGCTGTAAAGAATGCCGGTTATGTAAACAACGGTTTGATGTTGATGCCGCCGATGGCTTTGATCATCGTAGCTTGCCTGATCTGGTATCAGCGTGCAAAACACAAAGAGTTGCAAGAAAAAGAATAATTATTAACCAACAACGGAAATTAAAAATCCAGAATTATGGAACATTTTTTTAGTTTATTGGTCCGCTCAATCTTTGTGGACAATATGATATTTGCGTTCTTCCTGGGTATGTGTTCATCCTGGCGGTATCGAAGAACGTGAAGACTGCCCTCGGTCTGGGTATCGCCGTAACTTTCGTGCTGGTGGTTACCTTGCCGGTGAACTACCTTCTCCAGACGAAGGTGCTGGCTGCCGACGGCATTCTGGGAATTGACTTGAGCTTCCTTAGCTTCATTCTTTTCATTGCCGTAATTGCGGCTATCGTTCAGCTGGTAGAAATGATTGTAGAACGCTTCAGTCCTTCACTGTATGCGTCACTGGGTATCTTCCTGCCGTTGATTGCTGTAAACTGTGCCATCATGGGTGCTTCTCTGTTCATGCAGCAGCGTATCACTCTGAGCCATCTGATGCTAAATACATCGGCGATATCTGGGATTCTATCTCTTACGCACTGGGTTCAGGTATCGGCTGGTTGCTGGCTATCGTAGGTCTGGCTGCTATCCGTGAAAAAATGGCTTACTCTGACGTACCTGCTCCGCTGAAAGGCTTGGGCATCACATTCATCACTGTAGGTCTGATGGCAATGGCATTTATGTGTTTCTCTGGTTTGAACATCTAATAGGAAAGGAATAAGACAATGGATATGAATTTTATTTTAGCAAGCATTGGAGTATTCCTCGTGACTATTCTGGTGCTGGTAGTCATCCTGCTGGTTGCAAAGAATTTCCTCGTTGCTTCCGGTAATGTGAAACTGACTATCAACGGTGATAAGGATATGGAAGTAGAGTCTGGCTCTACATTGCTGAACACATTGGCCGTAAACGGAGTGTTCTTGCCTTCAGCTTGTGGTGGTAAGGGTTCTTGCGGACAGTGTAAATGTCAGGTAGTAGAAGGTGGTGGCGAAATCCTGCCTTCTGAGGTGAGCCACTTCAGCCGTAAACAGCAGAAAGACCACTGGCGTTTGGGCTGTCAGGTGAAAGTGAAGGGAGATATGGCTATCAAGGTGCCTGAATCTGTAATGGGTGTAAAGGAATACGAATGTACAGTTATCTCCAACAGGAACGTGGCTACCTTTATCAAAGAGTTCAAGGTGCAGTTGCCCAAGGGTGCGCACATGGACTTTATTCCGGGTTCATACGCACAGATTAAGATTCCTAAATTTGAAATGGATTACAACAAGGACATCGACAAGGACCTTATCGGTGCCGAATACTTGCCTGCATGGGAAAAATTCGGTTTGTTCGGTCTGAAATGTAAGAACGAAGAAGAAACCATCCGTGCTTACTCTATGGCCAACTATCCGGCAGAAGGTGACGTGTTCATGTTGACAGTTCGTATCGCTACTCCTCCGTTCAAGCCAGACCGCAGCGGATTCATGGATGTGATGCCGGGTATCGCTTCTTCTTATATCTTTACCCTGAAACCGGGTGACAAGGTATTGATGAGTGGTCCTTACGGAGACTTCCATCCGATTTTCGATTCTAAGAAGGAAATGATCTGGGTAGGTGGTGGTGCCGGTATGGCTCCGCTTCGTGCACAGATTATGCACATGACCCGTACATTGCATACTACTGACCGTGAATTGCATTACTTCTATGGTGCGCGTGCATTGAATGAAGTGTTCTATCTGGACGACTTCCTGAAACTGGAAAAAGACTTCCCGAACTTCCACTTCCATCTGGCTTTGGACCGTCCGGACCCTGCAGCCGATGCAGCTGGCGTGAAGTATACAGCAGGATTCGTTCATCAGGTAATGTTGAACACTTACTTGAAAGATCACGAAGCTCCGGAAGACATCGAATACTACATGTGTGGTCCTGGTCCGATGTCGAAGGCAGTTGTCGCTATGCTGGATAGCCTCGGCGTAGAAGAATCTTCTATCATGTATGATAACTTCGGTGGATAATCCGCAGAATTTATGACATAATGAAGCAAAAGCTTTCAGGAAATATCCTGAAAGCCTTTTTTTATGCGGATACGGTTCAAAGGGTAATCAATAGAAAGTGAAATGAAGCTTTATATTACAAAAATGTGAATAAATTGTTCATTTTGCTATACCTTTCTTGATATACGTCAATAAATGATAGGGGTGGAGCAACTTTCTTTGTAGTTTATTTCTATGTTGTCCAACATATCCTTATCTTTGTAGCGGTAAAAGGAAAAAGCTCGAGCTAAGCTAGATTTTGAATTATTTAGGTAACAAAGTTTTTAGGTAAAAGATTTTAAAGGTATGAAAAGATTAGGATTAACATTAGCAGCCGCATTGGTATTTTCAGTTTCTATGTTTGCAGAAGGTGTACAGGATAACAATGCACAGAAATGGAATGGTTCAATCAACAAGTCAAAGCTGACTAAATATTTGAATCTTTCATCTAACCAGCATGAAAAAGTTGCTGACATCTGCGACTACTTTGAACAGGAAATGACTCGTGCAAACGCATCAAAGACAGATAACAAAGAAAAAGTTCGTAAAGCTGTTTACGGTAACTTGAAATTGATGAAGCAGACGCTGGACGGCAAGCAGTATTCTAACTATGTTCGTCTGATGGCCATGACACTGCGCAACAAAGGCATCGACTTGAACGAAGCAAAATAAAGAGAGATTAATACATAGGAAGGGCCCCGGAGACTTGCATAAGGTTTTCCGGGGCTCTTTTTATACAGAAATTTATTCTTCGTGATAGTCGTTCAAGCGGTTGTTCCATAGATATTTACGCGTTTCGCTGACAACCACTCCCGAGAGCAGAATCAGTGAGATGAGATTAGGAATAGCCATGAGGGCATTAACCACGTCAGCAAAATTCCACACAAGAGCGAGGTTGATGACGGAACCCACGTAAATCATCAGAATCCACATCAGACGATAGGCAAACATGATTTTCTTTCCACCTAGGTATTCTACTGCTTTCTGTGAGTAATAGGTCCATCCTAAAATGGTGCTGAAGGCAAAAGTGACGATACCAAACGAAAGGATGGGAGTACCGATGTAGGGGATTTTGGCAAAAGCATCTTGGTGAGTGCCGCGTCGCTGGTATAATCAATGTCAGGATAGGCAGGATGCTGCTTACCAGTACAAGTCCTGTCAGCGCAC
>ENA-OQHA01000085-OQHA01000085.1-human-gut-metagenome-genome-assembly--contig:-NODE-85-length-47833-cov-8.375215_pt1 | contig 47833 bp, 47 predicted proteins | sample MGYA00242558_ERZ504707 | MGnify/ENA primary metagenome ERZ504707 (study PRJEB26092, sample SAMD00036197) | human gut metagenome | host: Homo sapiens | study: EMG produced TPA metagenomics assembly of... | reverse complement strand
TGTAGGCGAAACTACCGAGTGGAACCGCAAACACCGCGCGGACAGTTCAGCTTTACGTATGCTTTCGGCATTCTCCCGAATCCCGGAACGGAACTTTCCTATACCCAGGTGGATGATACGTATTACTGGTCGATGATGTAATTCCAGATACTACAATCAGTTCGTCACGATGAAGGCAACGCCGAAAGCCTGGAATTCCGCGGAGCACATCATCGAGATCAATCCAGCCTATCATTACGTTCTGTCTCTCGACTACAACTCAAGCTGCACCCCGGGTGTCGGTTCCGCCATTTTCCTGCACTGCAGTGCAAACCGTCCGACCGGCGGATGCATTTCTGTCCCGGAAGACCAGATGATCACGATTCTGAAAAATGTTCAGCCGGGCTGCCAGATCATTATTGATTCGGCGAACGGGCTGAAGAACTACTAAATTTTTTGCTCTGAAAGACAAAACCGGCAGCGGAAAGATCCATGTCAGAAAGGATCCCTCTGCTGCCGGTTTTTCTCATTTGGAGATGCTATGATGATAGGAAAAGTTGATACGTAGATTTTCGGTATTCCGCCCGTAAAACAAGAAAAACACCGTCCCCGCAGCTCTCAGGTCTGCAAAAACAGTGCTTTTGATGCGCCTTCAGGGACTCGAACCCTGGACAAATAGATTAAGAGTCTACTGCTCTACCAACTGAGCTAAAGGCGCTTACTTTTGTTTTTCTGTGTTTCATTGAATGATTCACTCGCTGAACACAAATAAGATTATAAAGGATTCTGCCGAAAAAAGCAACCTTTTTTTCACTGTTTCTTTACTTTTGTTAAAAACAGCGAAAACAGGTCTTATAATTCTATTAAATTTCACAATTTTTTCGTATATTTCCGTTTATTTCGACGACGGCTCCAATGGCAGCCGAACCTACTTCTGTTTCTTGTCTTTCTTTTTCAAAAGCTTCTCCAGCTCCTGCATGGATTTCTGGATTTTATAAAGACAGCCGCTGCCGGCATATTTATTCTGATAGCAGAAATCCTGGAGTTTCTGCTGAAGGAAACCTGATTTTCTGATCAAACTTCTTCTCCGCTTTCCGGCGTACCGGACACGGGCACCGGAAAAGTTCTTTTTCTTCTATATTATACAGGGAATGTCAACATTGACCAGAAAATAGCTTGTTTTAGCCATTGTTTTCCCATTTTCTTTCCGCTATAATACAGCAGAAACTACTATTTACTTTGGGGGAATTTTTATGAAAACACGAATGAATTTTAAGGATGAATTTTACCAGAAACTAAAACTCCTCGTCCTTCCGATTGCGATCCAGAATTTTATGCTGGCTCTCGTCAGCGCAACGGACGCGATCATGCTGGGCTGGATTGATCAGACTTCGTTGTCTGCTGTTTCGCTGGCCGGGCAGGTGCAGTTTGTTTTGAGCCTTTTTATCTCAGGCATCGCGGCGGGCGCCGGTATTATGGCAGCGCAGTACTGGGGGAAACGGGATGCTGCTTCGATCGAAAAAGTGATTCCGATCGCACTTCGCACCAACCTGCTGTTCTCCGGCCTGTTTACCATCCTTGCCGGTTTCTGTCCCGAAATACTGATGCGCATCTTTACAAATGATGCGGCCCTGGTTGCAAGCGGAAGCCAGTATTTACGCGCTGTTGCACTCTCCTACGTACTCTGCGGTATTTCGCAGGTCTATCTGATCCTGCTGAAAAACACCGGTCATGCAGCAGTCAGCTCCCGCATCAGTTCCACTGCGGTTGTACTGAACATCATTTTAAATGCCATCCTCATCTACGGTCTTTGCGGTGCTCCGGCACTTGGGATCCGCGGAGCAGCTTATGCAACGGTAGCTGCCCGCGTTGTGGAACTGATCTGGCTTATCTCGAGACAAAGAAACCGGAGCGTGTACGGATTCTCTGGAACCGCCTCTTCTCTTCCGCAGGGAAAATACTTTCAGAAGACTTCTGGCGCTACACGCTTCCCGTGCTTGCGGCCTCCCTCGTCTGGGGAATTGCTACGTTCTGTACTCCGTTATCATGGGACATATGGGAAGCGATGCCGTTGCGGCAAACTCCATCACCTCGATTGCCAAGAGCCTCCTCTCCTGCCTGATCCGCGGTGTGAGCGTGGTGCCGGGGTTCTGATCGGAAATCTGCTCGGCGCGAACGAGCTGGAAAAAGCCCGCGAGTATGGAGGACGTTTAAGCCATCTCTCCATTGCCATCGGCATTGTGACCGGCGGCCTGCTGATGCTCATTTCCCCAGCCATCGTTCATTTTGCCCCACTTTCCGATACCGCAGCCGAGTACCTGCAGTACATGCTTCTCTTCTGCGGTCTGAACCTGATGGCACAATCGGTCAACACCACCGTTCTCGACGGTATCTTTTGTGCCGGAGGCGATGCGAAATTTGATATGCAGGGAAACATCGGCGCTATGTGGTGCTTTTCTGTACCGCTTGGCTTTCTTGCCGCATTCTGGCTGAAGCTTCCGGTTATGGTGGTTTACTGCATTGTAAATCTCGATGAAATTGTAAAGCTTCCTGCCGTTTATCACCATTATAAAAAGTACATCTGGGTTCGCAATATTACCCGCGATGTCGAAGATTAATTCTCACATCATCTGCAGTCCCTGCCGCCGGCAGCTTCCACTGGATGCAATACCCAAAAAGCCTCTGAGGAAAGTCACATTCACACCGGACTTTTCTCAGAGGCTTTTGATTATTCCATTGATTGTTCCATTGATTATTTCATGGATGATTACATGGATTTTCTCTCTGCAATTTCCGCCATCTTTGCTTCATTCAGACGGGTGTCGCCATGGACACGGCTGTAGGAAAGATAGCCGTTCATACGGTCAATCTTCGTCAGGTTCTTGGAACCGCAGACCGGGCAGACATCCATGTCGAGTTCCTGGTGGCCGCAGTCATCGCAGTAAGCCAGGGACAGGTTGACGCCCTCGTAGTAGCCGAGCTCCATTGCACGCTCGATCAGTGTCTTGATCGCGCCTTTGTTGTAGCCGACCGGATAGCGCACGTACTGGATTTTTCCGCCGTTGCAGAGCTCCCAGAAACGTCCCTCGAGATCCTGTTTCTGGATCGGGGTGATGTCCTCGGTTACGTGGCAGTGGAAACTGTTGCTCACATACGGGCGGTCCGAAACGTTGCGGACGATGCCGTACTGTTTGCGGAACTGCTCTATCTGCAGGCCGCACAGGGATTCTGCCGGTGTGCCGTAGATCGCATAGAGGATGCCGTCCTCTTTCTTAAACTCGGCAACCTTGTCGTTGATATATTTCAGCGTGTCGAGTGCAAACTGTCCGTCCTCAACAAGAGATTTTCCGTTGTACAGCTCCTGCAGCTCGTTCAGCGCCGTGATACCGAACGATGCGGTCATCGGCTTTAACAGCGGGCGGATCTTGTCGGACGGTTTTAAGTGGCCGCCGTAGAAACCTCCCTCGCAGTAAGCCAGCGGGTTCGTGGATGCACGCATCTCGCCGAGGTAATCGTAGGTCCGTTTGTGCAGATCGCGGATCATCTCGAGGTAGAAGTCAAGCACTTCGTGGAAATCGCGGTTCTCGGAACGGGATTTTGCCAGGATCATCGGAAGATGAAGGGAAACGGCTCCGATGTTGAAACGTCCGACAAAGACCGGTTTGTCGTTCTCATCTGCCGGCTCCATGCCTCCGCGCTCGTACCACGGGCTAAGGAAAGCACGGCATCCCATCGGGCTGATGACTCTCTTGTATTTCTTGTACATCTCGGCGATGTAGCCCTCGCCGCTCATCGACAGCCAGTCCGGATACATCGTCTTGGAAGAACAGTCAAGTCCTGCCTCGAAGACATCTTCTGCGATGCCGCCCTCTCCGTGAATTGCCTTGTCATATAAGAAGACGATTTTCGGGAAGAGCACCGGCTTTTTGTGGCCTTTCTTGCCCTGTCCGTTTTTGTGGACCTCGAGAAGGGAGATGGAAATCATCTTCTCGAACATGCTCGTTCCAAGGCCGAGGGTCACGGTAACGAACGGATAATCACCGCGGGAAGATCCAACAGTGTTCAGTTTATACTCAATCCCCTGCCATCCCTGATCGCACTCTCTTCTTACTTTGTCGATCGCATACTCGATGGCTTTCTCCTGTGCCCCCTCCCAGGATGCGTCGGTATATTTCAGGAACTCTTTTACGTAGTAATCGTAGCTCTTCTGTGCGTACGGAGCAAGGATCTTGTCCACCTCCGGCACGGTAAAGCCGCCGTACTGCTGTGCAGCGGTGCTGAGGACGATATCGCCCATGACATCAAATGCGGTGTCGAGTGTCTTCGGCTCGTTGTACCAGACATTTCCCATCTCGAAGCCGCCTTTTAAAACGTTTCCGACATCGAACAGACAGCAGTTCATGGTATCGAGACGTGCGGACTGGTCGTGGATGTAGATGTAGCCGTCCTTACAGGCCTGCAGCTCGTTGCGGTTCATGAAGAACTTGCGGTACAGCTCTTTGTTCAGCTCGTTGAAAATCAGGCTTCGCTTCGTTGCAACGAGGGCGCTGTCGGTGTTGGCATTGCTCTTGTCGCCGATGTAGCGGATGGACTGGCTCTTCGTGTAGACCTCGTCCATCATATGGATAAAATCAGTTTTGTAATTGCGGTAATCGCGGTAGCTTTTTGCCACAGCCGGGTTTACTTTTTCGAGTGCTCCCTCCACGATATTGTGCATATCGCTGATCGGAATTTCGGTCTTTCCAAGAGAATATACGTGCTCGGTTGCGAACTTACAGATAAAGTCAATCTCCTGCTGTGAGAAGGTATACAGGATTCTCTGTGCGGATTTATTTACGGCACGGACGATCTTCTGCGCGTCGAATTCTTCTTTGGTTCCGTCCTTTTTGATAATATAAACCATTGTGGTGTCCTCCAAATCAAACACTATATCTTGTGTGTCCCCCACCTTTTCTTGTAGCGGGTACCACATATTGTAGCATGTTTCTTTTGAAAAGAAAAGGCATTTCCTGTAAGTTTTTATTTTCAGAATATTGCATACTGCTCTTTCGTGCAGACAGAAATCTGCATTTTTCAAATTCGTTCTGCAAGCGTTCCTTCAAAAACGGTCTCGGCCGGGCCGGTCAGAAGGACCTTATTTTTCGTCCGGTCCCATGTAACAAAAAGCCTGCCGCCGCGCAGTTCTACGGCAGTTTCTCCCTCCGAAACACAGCCGGAAAGCATCGCCGCGACGGCTGCCGCACACGCTCCCGTTCCGCAGGACAGCGTTTCACCGCTCCCACGTTCCCAGACTCTCATTTTTATTGTGTGTTGATCTAAAGTCTGGATAAACTCTGTATTGATACGGTCCGGGAAGCAGGAAAGGTGTTCAAAAGCGGAACCGGTCTTTGCAATGGATATTTTTTCCACATCTTCCACCGGAATCACCGCATGCGGATTTCCCATCGAAAGGCAGGTCATCGTATAATTTTCCCCGCACACGGTAATTTTATGCTCCAGCACATATTCCCCCAGAGAAACAACAGGGATCTGTGCGGCGCGGAATTCCGGCGTTCCCATCTCCACTGTCACCTGACAGATCTCATTCAGATTCTCCCCCGTCTGCAGATGAATCACACGGTTTCCGCTGCCGGTTTCGATAGTCAGCGTCGTTTTTCTCGTCAGCCCATGCTCGTACACGTATTTTCCCACACAGCGGATGCCGTTGCCGCACATCGCGCCCTTCGAGCCGTCGGCGTTGTACATTTCCATCGAAAAATCTGCTGTTTTGGATGCCCCGATCAGAATCAGCCCGTCCGCGCCGATGCCGAAATGGCGGTCACTTACCGCTTTTGCCAGCCGTCCCGGACTCTCCACCCGCTCCTCCATGGCATTTACATAGATATAATCATTTCCGCAGCCCTGCATTTTTGTAAAACGCATACACAGCCTCCTCCCAGACTTCTGCCCTTTCCAGTTCCTTACTAAATATGTATTCCGTACCGCGCTTTTGAAAAACCATTTTTCTCAAATCCGCTTCAGACATTGGAAAACGAAGCGGAATGTGATAGAATAGGGGGAACTGATATCGTTACTTACATGAAGTAACTTTCAAATATTTTTAACCATTTATTATGAGGAGGTTTTGATGAAAAAATACCGTTGGGTTTTAACAGCAGTATTTGCCGCTTTCCTCGTGGGAACGAGCGGCTGCGGAAAGAAAACAGAAACGATTCCGATCACAACCATCAGTCAGAGTACCGACGATGACGACCCCGAAGACAATCTGGCGACCTCCGGCGATTCCGATGAGATTCCGGAATACGATGTGGATCTCTCGAAGAACCTGAACAGTTTTCAGCTTGCCATCTGGGGCGATACATACGAAATTCCGGAATCCTACGCGGATTTTACAGCGCTTGGCTGGGTCTACAGCGGCGACGACACGAAGGAAATCCAGCCGGAATCCTTCTCAGAGGCGAAATCTTTGAAAAGGACGGAAACCAGATTACCGTCGATATTGCCAATCCGGACACCACGCAAAGCCAGTGGCGGAATGCCTGATCGGAGGCATTCACATCGATACCTCGACCGCTGAGGGCCAGAATATCTATGTCGGCCTGCCGAACGGCGTCACCCTGCAGCAGTCGCTGATGGAGGATGTGGAAAGCATCTACGGTGTGCCAAAGGACCGTTATGAGGCCGATACCTCTGTGCAGTTCACGTATGAGTACGGGCTGTACCAGACGATCACGCTCGGCTTCGATAACGAAACGGGAATTCTGTATTCCCTCGATATGCAGAACTTACGACCACGGCTGATGCAGAAGCGCTCGATGGTGTCAGCGATGCCACAACACCGGAAGTGGAGGCCTACCAGGCACCGGAAGCCGACAGCAGTGAAATCAACGACTGGACCGTCCGCTTTGACGATGTACTCTATCATCTTCCCGTTCCGGTCAGTGAACTTCTGGACCACGACTGGACCATCAATACGAAAGAGTCCGATACGGCCGTTTTAAACGGAAAATACGGCTACGTCACGCTGGAAAAGGGCGGTCAGAAGCTTTACTGCACCGTACATAATTACGGCGCGGAGGCGACGACAGTACGCAACTGTTTCGTTACTTCGCTGTACGGCGATCTCGATACGACAAAGATTCCGATTTCAATCACAAACGGCATCACGCTCGGCACTTCCGAGAGCGATTTTCTGGCGAAGGCAGGGGATGCCAAATCAGAAAAAGCGGAAAAAGAGGATAGTAACCTGACACTCTACACATTCTATAGTGATGACGAAAAGCTGGACTACACTGAGGTCGGCATCGACAACGATCTGAAGCTGGTACGCAGCATCAAGGTGGTTCACAACCAGCCGGAAGCGCCGGAAGAAGAAGCTGAAAAACTTCCGCGGAAGATTCATCTTCCGTTTCCGACAGTCAGGAACCGTCCGAAACACCGGCTCCGTAACGATACTTTCAGAAAAATGGCTGCATGGCAGCTTACTACAGACGAAAACGAGGATTTTTATGGAAAACTTATACGACGTTATCATCATCGGCTCCGGCCCGGCGGGTCTTTCTGCCGCGATTTATGCGAAACGCGCAAAGCTCTCCTCTCTTACGATTGAGGCAAACTTTGCAAGCGGCGGCCAGGTGCTGAATACCTATGAAGTAGACAACTATCCCGGCCTTCCGGCATCAGCGGCATGGATCTCGGAAGCACGCTGCGCGCACACGCTGAAAAAATGGGCGCGGAATTTTCCCGCGAGCGTGTGAAGGAGCTTGTTCTTGACGAAGAGATCAAGATTGTCCGCACGAGAAAAAATGAGTATCATGCCAAAACGGTCATTCTTGCAACCGGTGCGGAGCACCGCGCGTTAAATGTACCTGGTGAAAAGGAGCTCTCCGGCATGGGCGTCTCTTACTGTGCAACGTGTGACGGCGCATTTTTCAAAGACAAAACTGTTGCCGTTATCGGCGGCGGCGATGTCGCCGTGGAGGATGCGATTTTCCTTGCCAGAACGTGCAAAAAGGTTTACGTGATCCACCGCCGCGATGAACTGCGGGCAGCCGGTGTTCTCCAGGATGCACTGCTGGCACTGCCGAATGTGGAAATGGTGTGGGATACGGTTGTGGATTCCATCGAGGGAAACGAGATGGTGTCCGGCGTGAAGGTAACGAACAAAAGGCAAGGGAAGCCGGTGAGATCGCGGTGGACGGCGTGTTTATTGCCGTCGGCATCGTTCCGGTCTCCGCACTGATCGCAGGCACCGTAGAAACCGATGAGGCTGGCTACATCAAAGCCGGCGAGGACGGTGTGACGAGCGTGCCGGGCGTGTTCGCCGCAGGCGATGTCCGCACGAAGCAGCTCCGTCAGATCATCACGGCAGCCGCCGACGGCGCGAACTGTGTGACTTCGGTAGAGAAATATCTGATCAGCCACTGATGGCTTCTTTCGAATAGAATACAGCAAAAGCAGGCATTCTTCGTATTGTACGGAGAACTGCCTGCTTTTTTGTTTTCCCGTATTTTCTGAAATCTGAAAAACCTTTCATGTCAGTCGTGCAAAACTTTAAAACCTCTTTTTGTCGAAATTGCACAAAGAAACCGGTTTTTTCCACACGGGCCAATTTTATAAACATCTCGTCCACAAGTTATCCACATAGTTAACCACCGAAAACATGCCTAAAAACAAGTTATACACCGAGTTATCCACATTATCCACGAAAAACGGTGTGGAAAGCATGTGTTTAAATCTTGCAAAATCAGAACGCGTGTTTTGGTCATAACAGAGAAAACCGTTATTTCGCCAAAAGATTTTACAAAGCACTTGACTTTTTAAGTGTCAATCTCTGTTGGTTTTTGACTTGAATTGCGTGAATTTTTCGTACAATTTAATATTACATTTTTCGTGTTCTTTTGCTGTTTTTACAATGGCTGCAAAAAGAAAATCTCCTGTTCGGAAAACAATTGTTTCGTTCCCAGACAGGAGATTTTGATTGGATTTTTCTTTGTTTTACTCTGCCAGCTTTCCAAGCCGCTTTGCTTCTGCCCTCAGCTCTTCGATCCGGCGGTTGCACATGCCCACCGGGACGCCGGTATCGATGACACGTTCACAGCTCTTCATCAGCTCGCAGGCGCGGGCAAATGCCTCGTCGCTGATCTCCTGGAACGGTGCTTCGGTTACCGTCTCCATCGCCAGAATGCGGGCGAGCTGGTAATCGATATCGTTCGTATACAGGACGCCTGCCGCAAACGGGACATTTTCCTTCTGCAGTTTCCGGAACACCGGGATTCCCGTTCCGCCGCCTGCGAGGACAAAGACGCGCGGTGTTCCCTCCGGCCGTGGCAGCTCGATGCTTCCGAAGCACGGGTCAAACGAACCATTGTCAATCTCGTACAGTTCGCGGATGATATCCTCGCGGAAAATTGTCTCCGGTGCGCCGAAATGGGAAATAGCATCGCCCTTGACGCAGATGATCTTATCTGAAATTTTCTGTGCCAGATCGATCTCATGCAGCGACATGATGACGGTGATGCCCTTCTCCTTTGCCATGCGGCGCAGAATCGCGAGCAGTTCCAGCTTGTGGCGGATATCGAGGAAAGAAGTCGGCTCGTCGAGGATGATGACCTCCGGCTCCTGACAGATCGCACGCGCAAGAAGCACTCTCTGGCGCTGGCCGTCGCTGATGGCGTTGAAATCGCGGCCGCCGAGCTCTTCGGCATGAACGGCGCGCATCGCCTTCTCGACCTTCTCCTCATCCTCGCGGGTCAGCATGCCGAGCCGTCCGGTGTACGGATAGCGGCCCGTTGCCACGATATCGTGGCAGGTCATCAGCTCCGGCTTCATGCGCTCCGTCAGCACAACGGCCATCTTCGTGGACAACTCGCGGAACGAAAGCTCATGCAGGTTTTTCCCGTCAAACTCCACATTTCCGCCGACCAGCTTTAACTGGCGGGTGATGCTTTTCAAAATCGTTGATTTACCGGAACCGTTCGGTCCGATCAGCGTAACGATCTCGCCTTTTTCGATGCCGATACAGATATCTTTGATCAGCGGCTTCTTATCATAGCCGACCGTCAGGTGGTCCAGATGAAAATAATATCCACTCATATTCTCTTACCCCCTTTTCCGGCGCAGCATCATGAAAATGACGACCGGCGCACCAAAGATCGATGTGACCGTACTGATGGACAGCTCCAGCGGTGCAAACGCCATACGCGCAATCAGGTCGCACATCATACAGAAGACGGCTCCGCCGAGGAACGTTCCCGGGATTACGACGAGCGGACGCGATGTGCCGAGGCTCTGTTTGACGAGGAACGGGACGGCAATGCCGACAAACGAAATCGGACCGGCAAATGCGGTGACACATGCGGAGAGAATACTCGAAAGCAGAATCAGCGCGATGCGGAATACTTTGATGTTGACACCCATGCTCTGCGCATACGCCTCACCGAGCTGGTATGCACCGATCGGTTTTGCCATCAGGAACGTGATGACAAAGGTGATGCCGATCACAGCCGCAGAGATCGCTACGTTGCTCCAGCTCATGCCGGAGAAGCTTCCCTGTGACCAGCCGTGGAGGTTGACGATATCGGAATCCTCCGCGAAGGTGACAACAAAATCCGTGACCGCCGAGCAGATGTAACCGATCATAATACCGCCGACGAGAAGTCCTGCCATATTTTTGATCCGTCGGGACATCAGCAGAATGAAGCCGACGGAGAGAAGGGATCCTAAGAATGCTGCAACAATCATCGTGTAAGATGTGATATTGCGCGCCCACTCCAGATAAAAGATCATGGTCAGCGCCACGACCATTTTGGCTCCCGAGGAAATTCCAAGAACAAACGGACCGGCAATCGGGTTTTCAAAGAAAGTCTGTAAAAGGAAGCCCGACAGGGACAGAGCACCGCCCAGGATTGCCGCCATCAGAATACGCGGAAGGCGGATTTTCCAGATAATATTATACTCTTTCCCCTCTCCGGTCCGCCGCAGCAGAATCCGGAAAATTTCCGGAATCGAAATATTTACGTTTCCGGAATTGATATTCAGCACGGTGATGGCAGCGAACGCCAGAATCAGCACCAGAAACACAGCGGCATACCGCGAACGGCGCCGGAAGTTTTCCATATGGAAACTGTTCTCTTTTCCTGTCATATTTTTTTTCTCTGACATACGTTCCTCCATCAGGATAATTTTCTTAAGAATACCATCTGATCCGGATCGCCGCCCGTTACCAGAAGGTTAATGTCGTTGGTAAACTGTGCAATTTTATCGGTTGCCTGATACATCGATTTCTCGGTTGTCCAGACGTTGCCCTCTTTGACTGCTTTGTAATCGGCAAACATGGAATCCTTTGCCAGCAGGTCGTCCAGGGTTTTGACGGTGGAATCGATGCTTGCGTTGTAGATCAGGTAGTCCGCATCTTCGGCCGTATCATAGAACTGCTCCATCGTGATCGGCACGGATGTTTTTCCGCTGTCGTCCTGGAGATCACGGAAGGCGTTGCGCGCACCGCCAAGCTCGATCATGTTGGAAATATAGTCCTCCGGGTTCCGCACAACGGCAGCTCCGCTCGTATTAATATAGAAGAAAGCGACCGTTTTTCGGTATTCTGGAAATCCTTCAGATTTTCCACAACACTTGCCTGACTTGCAAAGAAGTCGGCTGCCTCCTCCTCTTTGTCCAGCATGGCACCGTAGAGTTTGATCCATTCGGTTCTGCCAAGAGGCTGGGATTCGTAGCTGGAACGGTCGATGAAGACCGGAATATCGAGCATCTCGATCATCTCCTGTACCTTCGGGGAATGGAGGATCATCGTGGATTCAATGGCCAGATCACAGTTCTCACTGACCAGAAGTTCGTAATCCGGCTCACTGTATTTTCCGGCGAAGATCATCGTTCCGGCATTCATCGCGTCAACGGCATCCTGTACGTACCAGTTGTCTGCGGTTTCACCGGAGAGACGAATCGTATCGAGGGAGTCGATGGCATCGAACAGCGCCATCGGAGAGGTTGCTGCCATGTAGATGCGTTCCAGCGGCTGATGGATTACAATTACATCGGAATCGAGGTCATCCGGCGCCTCTTTTCCGTCCGGGACGAGCAGATACTGCGCACCGTCTTTGACATCGAGCAGTTTATAGCCGTCTGTGCAGTAGTATACGTTAAAGCACTCGGCGTAATTCAGGACCATCTTGCTCTCGATGGTGATTCCGGTGATGTCCGGTGCGTCGCTGACATCGTCTGTCGTTGCGAAACCATCCGCGGATGCGGTATCACTCCCGGAGGTGCTGCTCTCAGCAGTGGCTTCGGAGGTGCTTTCACTTTCAGCCGTACTTTCCGAGACGGATGTGCTCTCCGTCTGGCTTTCGGAAACGTCTGCTGCGGATGCTGTGGATGTGCTGCTCTCAGAAACTGCCGAAGTGCCCGACGCGGACGATGTGCTGCTTCCCGTTGATGCGGTGCTGCCGCAGGCCGTCAGTGACATCGCTGCTGCAAGAAAAAGTGCGGCCCATTTTTTCAGCTTTCTTTCGTTTTTTCCTGTCATTTGATATTCCTTTCTTAAAGAAAAAGCCGCTGCCATATGGCAGCAGCCCTTTCTCATTTTTTGCTGCAAATTATTGTACTTATTTATTCTCTTCTGCCTTTACCATCTGCTGGAACAGCTCGTTTGCCTGATCCTCGCATCCGAAGATCACGCCGTAGACTTTCAGCCACTCTGCTTTCGCAAGATCGGTCTTCTCGTCTGCGGAACGGTCAACCAGCATCGGAATGGTCAGGGTTGCCAGACGCTCTGCGGTGTCGGACAGACGCTCATTTTCCTCTTTCAGAAGTTCTTCCGGAGTCTTGTCTTCGTCTGCTTTCTCATCCGTTGTCTTATCGTCTTTATCGTCCTTCTGATCCTCAGCTTTGGTATCTGCGGTCTCGTCGGCTGCATCAGCATCTTCCTCATCTTTTGCATTTCCCGGAAGGAACTCAGACGGAAGAATTGCAAAGTCGATTTCGTCTTTTACCAGAGCTTTGTAGTCCAGATCATCGAATGCTCCGTCGAAGGAGATTTTTTTGTCTTCCATTGCTTTTGCAATGTTTTCGATCTGGCAGTCTTTCTGCTCCATGCCGACTGCTTTGATGCTCTCTGCTGCGTCTAACTGCTCATCGAGAAGTTTCAGGGCATCCTCAGATGCTACGTATGCTTTCTCAACCGGAAGCTGGATCACGATCATATCTTTGTCCAGTCCTGCCGGAATCTCAACATCTTTCGGAACGATCAGATATTTGACAACATTGCCTTCGTACAGCTCTTTTGTCTTTTCGGTCAGATCTTTCGCTTTCTCAGTGCCGGTCTTTTTGGAATCGGATGCTGCTGCGGTATCCTCTGCTGCTGCGGTATCGGTATCTTCTGCTTTCTTGTCGTCCTCGGTCTGTTTCTCCGGATCACGCCCGGTATCTTTTGTCATATCGATCTCCAGCAGGGTGATGCCTTCGTCGTAATGATACATCTTGAAGTACTCTGCGTAAGCAAGTTTTGTCTCTGCTTTGTATTCCAGTCCCATGATCTCCGGAGCGGTGGTATCCAGCTTGGAGTTATCGGTGCTGATCGTGGAGGTTGTTCCGTCTGCTTTTACAAATCCTGTGCTGGAAGAAGTGCTGCCGCCCTTCTTTGCTGCTGCCAGGGAGATGAAGATGTTGTAGGAAATCTCATGGGCAACGGACATTCTGGTGGTCATACCGATGATGGTATTGTTCTTGTTCAGCTCAACCGGAATGGTGAAGATGCTGCTTCCGCCGCTGACATTTGCCATGTATTTATTTCCGTTTGCTTTTACATATCCGTAGTACGGACTGCTGAATGCGATCGTTGCATAAGCCTGTCCGTTCGTTACAGTAATCTTGCTGCAGGAGATGGTTACCTTTCCGGTTCCGCCGGAGAAGGAGAATCCGTCTGGTGTGTAAACGCCGTCTGCCAGTGTGGTTGCACTGTCTACTTTGGATGTGCCGCCGCTTAAGTCAGACTCATATTTGGATTCCTGCTCCGGTTTGGTATCGGCCGGTTTCTGGGTCGGTGCCGGAGTCGGGGTGCTGGTCGGTTTTACAACCGGTGTCTCAGATGGAGATACGGTTGGGATATTGGTCGGAACGAGGGTTGGTTTCGGAGTATCGCCCTTGTTGTCATCCGACGGAAGGTCTCCGGTCTTTTTCAGGCTGGAAGATGCAATCGTGATGGCTCTGTCGTACCATTTGCCGCTCTTTACTGCATGAGCTGCTACAGCAAATTCCTGATCAAGTGCCTCTACCGGGATTTCAAACTGCATTCCGGTTTTGGTTTCACCGTCTAAGGTGTAGTCCACTTTTCCGGTGGAAGCGATCCATGCGCCGCTCTCTGCTGCCGCATCTTTTCCGGTTCCCATATACAGATAATCATAGCCGCTTCCGCTTAAGGTGATAACTGCTGTCATTTTTCCGTTTTTCGCGGTCAGTTTTACGCCGACTACCTTGAACATTGCTGCATTAGTTGTTGCCTCTGCACTGTAAATACCATCTGCTACTTTATTGGTCTCATCTGCCGGAAGATCTGCGGTCTTTTTCAGACTGGAAGATGCAATAGTAATGGTTCTTGCATACCATTTATCCCGTTTTGCAGAATGGGAAGAAACAACAAGTGCCTGATCAAGTGCTGCTACCGGAATATCATACTGCATTCCTGTTTTCGTCTCGCCGTCTGCTGTTGTGTAATCAACGGTGCCGACGCCTGCAATCCATGCACTCTTGTCTGCGGCAGCTGCCTCTTCCGGTGTTCCCATGTACAGATAATCGTAGGCAACACCACTTAACGTGATGCGTGCTTTCATGTCGCCGTCTTTTACGGTCAGCTCTACGCCGACTACTTTGAACATAGCTGCGCCGGTCTCCGCGGTTCCGCTGTAGATACCGTTTTCTACTTTCGCCGGTTCCGGAGTTGGAGTTGCGGTTGGAACCGGAGTCTCACTCGGAGTCGGGGTTGCAGTCGGGACCGGAGTCTCGGTCGGCTCCGGTATCGGAGTTACTTCCGGTGTTTTACTTCCCGGAACTGCAAGATAAAGCTGCTGTTTGATGTACCAGGTTCCGTCTTTCTTTCCAAGAACGATCGGAACGGTTGTGCCGGCTTTGTCCGCATCTACTTCAAATGTAAAGGAATAACCGCCGTTTGCTTCCTGCATTCCCTGGATAGCCGGTGTTTTTGCAAGGTCATCGTTCTTTCCAAGATACAGTTTATCAAATGATACGTTGTTTGTTTTCAGTGTAAGAACGAGTTTATCGCCCTTGTTGATCATTGTTGCCTCGGAGATGACGAACATTTTGAATACGCTGCCGTCCTCTTTGGTAACCGGTGCTTCTACACTGGCTGGCTTATTCGAGGAATCCTCACCTGGATTTTCGCTTGGAGTCTCGGTTGGTTCCGGTATTACCGTCGGGATTGCAGCGGTGCTGTGAATCGTAACAGTTTTATCAGCCCATGTTTTTTTCTTGGCTGAGCGAACGGCAACATCCATCTGTTTGTCAAGCTCTTCCACCGGAATTTCAAAACAATATCCGGTCTTTTCTGCACCGGTCTTCGTATCCGTATAGGTTTCGCTTCCTGTCGGAGCAATCCAGCTCTTTTCATCTGCTGCGGCAGCTTCTGCTGCTGTTCCCATATACAGGTAATCATAGCCGGTTCCACTCAGCAGAATGGATGCTTTCAGTTTTCCATCTTTTACGATGAGTCTGGAAGAAACCACACGGAACATGCTTCCGGTTGCTTCTGCAGAAGTCTCATACTCACCATCTGCCGGTTTTGCTGCTTCCGCTGCTTTTGTTTCTTTCTTCTCGGCTGTATTGGATGCCTCATTTTTGGTCGTTTCTTTTACTTCCGTTTTCGGCTGTTCTGCCGCCGGACTGGTATTCTCTTTTACAGCATCTTTGGTTTCTTCTTTTGCCGGTGTTTCTTTTTCAGCATCCTGGGAAGTCTCATCTGCTGCTTCCGGCTCTTTTTCTGTGGTATCGGCAGTCTCTTCACCGTCTTTTGCAGTGTCCTCTGCAGTATCTTCCGAAGCATCCTCATCTGCGGATGGTGTCTCGGTCTCGTCAGATCCTGCCGGTGTCTGATCCTCTGCAGGCGCGGCCGGTGTTTCCGTCGGCTCTTCTGCCGGAGTCTCTGCAGTGCTTTCACTGCTCTCGGTTTCTGCCGGTGTTGTTTCCGGTTCTGCCGTCTCTGCTGTTTCTTCGCTCTGCGGCGCTTCCTCTGCGGCTGCGCTGCTTTCTGTCTGTGCTGCTTTTTCCTGCGTATCTGCTAATACGCTGACAGTCGGGCTCATGATCATGGACGCCGACAGCAGCAGTGCCAGAAATTTGCTTGAATTTCCTTTCATAACTTCTCCTTTTCTTCGGATATCCTTCGCGCATCTGCTCCGGATTCCGTCTGACTTTTTCAGGCAGCTGGGCGGTGCCTGTCCCCGTCAATGATGTCTCCCTGCAAGTAATCTTGTTTTTGAGGACACATTTTTTCTGCGAAAAGACAAACAGACATCTGCTTTTTCTGCAAAAGAGTTTCTCCACCGGAGCTCTTTTTCGGACGCATGGCGACAAAAAAGCAGATGTCCGATTTTACTTCGTACATCTTTCCATGAATATATGCTTTTATCGGAAGCGATTCACTAACCTTTCCAGCAGGTTTCCTGACTCGCAGATCTTCACGCAGCCGCGCCTTCTCATGCGTTTCGCACAATGGCATTTCTGCAGCTAACACTCCCTGCTTACAGTGACCGGATCGCTCAGGATTTCCACCTGATTCCCTTTTACCTTCGCGGATTCTTTTTCAAATCCGTTCCGCACTGAAAAGTCCCTTATTTCATTCGTTACTGATTATAGCAAAGCCGTTTTGGAAAGTCAAATGAAAGGCCACGGAAAAAGCGCATAAAATCAGCATTTTTTACATACTTTATGATAACTGTCCGCACCGGAGCCTATTCTATGAAACCAGCTTCTCTGCACCGCCGCATCCTGTTCCCTCTGCTTCTGTGCGGCGGACTTCTTTTCGCTCTGCTGTTCTGGTATTTTTCCCCGTTCTTTTCCCCTGGTGAGAACCGCCGGTTTTCCGCGTATGTGGAGGAACGGTTCCACTCCGAGGTAACCTCTTCTGCCATCACGCTCCACTATACCCTCGCCGATCCGGTTCCCGCGGAATTGCCCCCGGCACTGCCTCGTTCGGCACGGTTCCATCCCTGACCGCACCTCATATGATGCCCTGCTGCAGAGTGTGGAAACAACGCTCACATCCTTTCATCGAAACCGCCTCTCCGCGGAAAATCAGATCACGCTCGATCTTCTACTCTACGAGCTGGACTGCGAGAAAATGCCGGGCAGCACCAGCCTTCTTGCGGAACCGCTCGGTCCGTCGCTCGGGATTCAGGCACAGCTTCCCATTCTGCTCGCAGAGTACCCGTTCCGCACACAGCAGGATATCGCCGACTACCTCCATCTTCTGCAGGATCTCCCGCGCTATTTTTCCGACCTCATCGCACTCGAGCAGGAAAAATCCCGGCAGGGCGTGTTTCAGAATGACCTTGCGGTCGATGGCATTATCCGCCAGTGCAGTGCTTTTCTCGCCGACGCGGATACACCGGAAAGCCATCTGCTCCACACCGTTTTTCAGAATAAACTGCAGGCGTCTTCACTGTTTTCTGAGGCGGAAAGGAATCTCTGTCTGCAGACGCATGAAAAACTCCTTACCTCCTGTGTTTTTCCCGCCTACCGCTCTCTTTCCGATGCGCTTTCTTCACTCCGCGGCAAAGGAACGCAGAACGCCGGCGGTCTTTCCCGGCAGGAAGACGGACTTTCCTACTATGCGTATCTTCTCCGCAGCCGCGTCGGTGTTGACGCTTCACCGGAGGAGCTGACCCGCCTTTTAACACAGCAGCTTGCGGACCAGTGTGCCGAAATGCAGATCATTCTCGATCAGAATCCGTCGCTCTCCCTCTCCGAGCAGGCGCTCGTGCTGCCGTTCTCCACGCCGGAGGAAATGCTTGCCGATCTGCAGAATGCCGTTTCTGAAGATTTTCCCGTTCTTTCGGGTATCGCATACGAAGTAAAGACCGTGGATGACTCTCTCAAGGATTTTTTAAGCCCCGCCTTTTATCTCACACCGCCCGCCGATGTCAATTCACCCAACTCCATTTACCTGAATCCCGCGGATGAAATGACCGGCATCGAGCTGTATTCCACACTTGCCCACGAGGCTTTCCCGGCCATCTGTACCAGACCGTCTCGTTCTCGCGCTCCGACCCGCTTCTGATCCGCCATCTCTACGCGCCGTCGGGTTATGTGGAAGGATGGGCAACCTACGTCGAATCATATGCCTGCCGCTACGCCGCACGTAATCTCGATGCAAACACGCAGGCGCTCTGCCGTCTCTGGTATCTGAACCGCTCGGTGCATCTTACCCTCTGCTCGCTGCTGGATCTCGGAATCCACAGCCAGGGATGGCTCCTCTCGGATGCGTCAGCCTTTCTGGCGCAGTTCGGCATCACGGATGCGTCGGCCGCTGCCTCTTTATATCAGTATATTCTCGAGACACCGGCGAACTATCTGAAATACTGTGTCGGATCGCTCTCGTTTTCGCAGCTCCTCTCGGAAGTGCAGAAACAGGAAGGTGACTCATTCTCATTGATCGGTTTCCATGAAAAACTGCTCCGTCTCGGGCCTCTGCCATTTCCGCTCGTAGAAAAATATCTGTAAACGGTTCGCCCTGCTGAAAAAAAGATCCCACAGACTTTCTTCTATAAATAATAAAAAGTTCTGTGAGATCTTTTTCATTTTCAAAATTCTTTAACCTAAATTGTAAAGAGATGGATCTGTCGGCCGCTGCGGATCAATAACAGAGGCAGAATCAAACAGATCGCTTGTTCTATCCTCGCCGCCTCCGTAGAGGTTCTGGTACAGACGGTATCCATCCAGGTTTCTTCGTCCCATACGCAGGTAATTGTCTCTTACCTGAACGAAATACTGGGAGGAATCTACGTTGCAGTAGATGTTGAAGCCCTGACTCTTTAAGTAAGCAAACTTCTCATTGTCCATCGTGTAATCGTGCCAGTCGGAAAGATCCTGTCCATGTGCAAAGATGATGATATCGCTTCCGCCGATGAGCGGTGCAACATACGTCAGCCATTTCTCGGTATCCGCCTGGATCGTCTCGATCGGTTTGTCGCCGACACGGATATGGCCCCAGGTATGGCTTGCGAATGTCCAGCCGTCTGCTTTGATCGCATCGGCTACTTTTTTCGCCTCCTCGCACTCTTTATCCCAGTCGAAATCCGGGTGTGCATCAAGCCATGCTACCTGATCATCCGTCAGATCTTCTCTTGTCTTGTAATCACCGTCGGTGCGGTATCCGAGGATTCCGTCGTAGCCGGTCAGTGCTACGGTTCCGCGCGCATTATGGTATACGGCATCCGGATGCGCTTCGATAAACTGATCCATCAGCGGGATGCAGTCGTAAGCACCGGTCACAACAGTTCCGTCATCCTGAATGTATTCGCAGGTCGGTTTTCCGTCGTCGCCGACTACCATCTTGCTGGCAATGCCGCGTCCGTCGTAAGAGTGGTAATAGGAAAGGTCATCCAGAGAAAGAACGAATGCTTTCTTGCCCTCCGGCAGGTAAATGTCCCCTTCCTCGTAATGAACGGTTCCGTCATCATCTACGGTCTTTTTCACGAGATCGTTGATTGAAACCATGACATATCCTCTGTCGTACATCTGCTGGGTGATCGCGTTGAACTCATCCACGGTGGTCATCCACTGGCAGAAGCCTGCGGTCTGTGCGTTGTCCTGATAGAAAGCTTTCTGCGGATCGACTACAAGAGAATGATAGAAAATGTGGGTTACTTCGTTGACGTTGACGCGCACACAGGCATCTCTCGTGCTGGTGTACTCTGCTACTTTTGTGATGATATCCGCGTCGGTTGCTGCGCCCTCTACGCTCTGGAGCTTTTCAATGGCTCCATCGTAATCGTATGTCTGCGCAAGTGCATCGGCTTCCGCCATAATCTGTGCTTTCGTTGTCGGCGCTTCAGCACTTCCCGTGCTGTCCGACGATACGGAACCGTCCACCTCTGCTGTTTTCTGATCCTCTTTTTCCTGTGCTTTCTGCTGGATTTTTTCTGTTCCTCCGGCCAAAGCCAGATTCCAATGCCGAAGATGACAAGCAGAACACATAGAATTCCTGTTTTGATCATCAGCGCACGCTTCCGCTTTCTTCTTCGGAGCTCCTTTTTACTGATGTTTTTTTTCTCACTCATTTTTCCTTCCTCCCAAAACAGCTTTTGCTTTTCTGGCAAATATTACAGTTTTACCGGACTGACAGAAATTCAGCCCGGACTCTGCTCTTTCTATTTTAGCTCAAAATACCGGTTCTGTCGAGTAGGTTTCCGGCAGGTTAAGAGAAATGTAAGAAAACCGGTAACGCTCTTTCTTTTATGCGCGCTGGCCGTGTGCCTCATACATGAGAACGGCGGATGCAATCGCTGCGTTTAACGATTCCACTTTTCCTTCCATCGGAATACGGATCAGGCACTCGGCGGCCTCTGCCATTGCATCAGTCAGGCCGTTTCCCTCATTTCCGATCAGGAATGCCGTTCCTTTTGTGTAATCCTCCTCGCGGTAGGAATGCACGCCGTGCAGATGTGCCGCGTACGTACAGATCTTCCGCGCTTTTAAGCCTTTTACAAATCCGACCGCATCGTCGACGATCAGAAACGGCATACGGTAGATCGAGCCCATCGTCGAGCGGATCGTTTTCGGATTGAAGATATCCGCGGTACCGCGGCTCATGATGATGCCGGTGACTCCTGCGCCCTCTGCGGTGCGGATGATTGTTCCGACATTTCCAGGGTCCTGCAGATCCTCAAGTACCATCAGAAGCGGTGTCTTTCCGTTATCCATCACCTCCTCTTCGGTGTAATGCGGCATGCGGATCACACTTAAAACACCCTGCGGCGTCTTCGTGTCGCACATGGACTGGAACACGCGGTCGTCCACTACTTCGTATTCTGTCCCGTCGGACGGCATTTCATGCATTTTGCTGCCGCTCTCAGACACATATACTTTTTTCAGCCATTCCAGCGGCGCTTCCTGGAACATTTTCCAGCCCTCCGCCACGAAAACGTCCTGCTCCCGGCGTTCTTTTGCTTTTTTGTTCAGCGCAATAATGTTTTTTACCTGTGCATTGCTGCTGCTTGTAATCATGAATGGTCCCCTCATTTCCTGTTTTTCATCAATTTGGCAAGTTCTTTGTTTTCGCCGATCAGAATCAGCACTTCCTCTGCGCGGAGCAGCGTCTTCGGATTGACCGTGACACGGATGTCTTCCCCGTCCTTGACGGCGATTACGTTGATACTGTATTTCTTCCGCAGATCCAGCTCCTCGAGGTTATGCCCCGTCCACGCTTCCGGCACGGGAAGCTCTACCATGGAGAACGAATCCGACAGCATGAAGAAGTCCTGGAAGCCGCCGGAAATCAGGCTTTTTCCGAGGCGGATGCCCGTCTCACTCTCCGCCATCACGACGCGGTCCGCGCCGACTTTTTTCAAAATATTGGCATGCATCTGGCTCATGCCCTTTGCGATGACGAGCGGCACGCCCGCCTCTTTTGCCTGCAGGGTGGCGAGGATGCTCGACTCCATATTTTCAGAGATGCCGACGATCACGACATCCATGTTGCTGATGCCAAGCGATGCAAAAACACGGCTGTCGGTGATGTCCGCGCGCGCCGCATATGTGACGAGATCGGCGATCTCCTGTACCAGCTCCGGGTCTTTATCGACCGCGAGCACTTCTTTTCCTGCCTGCGCCAGCGTCGTCGCCACGGCGAAGCCGAATTTTCCAAGTCCGATGACTGCGTATTGTTTACTCATGTTTTTTCTCCTCTTTTATCCAATCAGCACCCTCTGTTCCGGGCGCTGGATATCCACATCTTTTCTTCCGCTTCTCCGCCGCAGTGCAATGGCCAGCGTAACCGGTCCAAGACGTCCCATGAACATGACCAGAATTACGATGATTTTTCCCGCCGCCGGAAGTGTCGGCGTAAGCGACCGCGTCAGTCCCACGGTTGCCACAGCGGAAACGATCTCATACAGCAGTCCAGCAGAGGACTTCCGGTGACAGAGATCAGAAGCACCGTCGCGGTGAATGCCATCGTCAGTGCGAAGAAGAAAATAACGACCGCGGTGCGGATGTTTTCTTCCATGACCTTCCGTCCCCAGACCACGGTGTCGGAATCGCCGCGGATGTAGGATGCGACGACCACGAGCAGAATCGCAACAGTCGTCGTCTTGACACCGCCCGCCGTTCCCATCGGAGAGCCGCCGATGAACATGAGGATCATACTTACCATCGCGGAGCCGTCCGAGAAGTTTGCCTGCGGGATCGTCTCAAAGCCGGCGGTTCGCGTCGTCACGGACTGGAAGAAGGCCGCCATAGCCTTCTGCGCCGGTTTTAAGCTGCCAAGCGAGGATGCGTTGTTCCAGTCCAGCGCGAGGATCAGAAGCGCCCCGCCGAACAGAAGAATGACGGTTGTCGTCAGAACCAGTTTGGTGTGGAGCGTGAAGCCGCGCACGAAGTTTTTCCGGGTCCGTTTTCCTTTTACAAGATCCTGCACGCGCTCCAGAACTTCCCACCAGACCGGAAAGCCAAGGCCGCTTAAGAAAATCAGCCCATCGTCGTAAAGTTGATGAGAGGGTTCGTCACAAACGGGGCGAACGAGGATTCCCCGACGAGGTCAATTCCGGCATTGCAGAAGGCGGATACGGAGTGGAACAGGCTGTAGCCGATTCCCTTCCAGAAACCGTATTCCGGCACAAACCAGAAGCTGTAGAAAAAGGCTCCCGCCAGCTCCACCGCCGCCGTGCCGATCAGCAGCTTCCGCACAATACCGACGCTGCCCTTTAAAACCGGCAGATTGTAAGTGTCCTGGATCAGTTTACGGCTCTGCAGACTGATTTTCCGGCGCAGGATCAGAAACACCATCGTCAGGCACGCCATGATGCCAAGACCTCCGAACTGAATCAACCCGAGGATCACAATTTTTCCAAAGGTACTCCATGTCGTCGCCGTCGGAACGGTGACAAGGCCCGTCACGCAGACAGATGTCGTTGCGGTAAACAGGGCGTCGAGCCAGTAAACGCTTTTTCCGTCCGCCGCAGAAACCGGCAGGCAAAGAAGAATTGTCCCCAGCAGAATCACCGCAGCAAACCCCAGCATCATAATCCGCTCCGCCGGTGTGTGCCATTTATTTTTGCTTTCTTTTTCGGCCATCGCTCCTCCTATTCTGCCGCTTCATTTTCTGCTTCACTGCTGTAGTAGAGCTTTCCGGTCTCACTGTCCGTCACGGTAATATCCGCAAAATATTCCCCGCAGGAACCCTCACACTGGTAATAGACGTCAAACGAAACCGTCATGTCATCTTCTCCTTCCAGGTATTCCGCGTGAACCTGATTTTTCGCGGTCCGCGTCGTTCTGCTCCACACTTCATCATCCGCAAGAAGCTCCTTTTTGATCTTCACAGGAAATTCACTGGATGCAATTTCGTGCTGATTGGACTCGTTTTTGATCCGGTAATAGAGATTCATGTACAGCCCGTCATCTTCCTCATGGAAAAGCCAGCCGTAGATATCATCCTCCGCAACAATCGTCGGCTGGATCAGCTCAGCGTTTGTTTTAGTCGTGAATGCATTCATCTCATGCGTAAACTCATTCTGCATCCGGCGATGCTTCATCAGCCAGCTGCCTTCCTTCACACCGGCCACAGCCACGGCAAGAACGACAGCGCCGATGCAAAGGCCAATGATTTTCTTTTTTGTCATTATTTAATTTCCCCTTTTCTTTTCGAAACACAAAAATAAGATACCCATAAGAACATACTTATGAGTATCTTATCAGTTTGCACATATAAAGTCAACGGAGCCAACCCGATCCAGCCTGCTGTTTCTGCCTCACCGAGTGCTTCTGCTACCATAAGCCGGCTGCTGCGGCTTGTAGAAAAGCTACGGAATCTGTGCTTTTTATTCTACATGAAATTGAGGGAAGATTGTGTTAAAGTTGCGTAAAATACGTTCTCAGGTTTATGCACTCGCAAGCACAAGCTCTCTTGTCTCCACAATCACGATCTCATCGATCGACACATTCAGTACCGCTGCCAGCACGACCAGGTTGTCGATTGCCGGCATGGCGGTGCCGTGCTGCCACTTGTAGATTGCCTGCGGGGTGGTGAAACCGAAAATTTCCTGCAGGTCGCGGACGGTAAGGCCTGCCTGCTGCCGCAGTCTTGTAATGTTTCTTCCTGTTGCTTCCATATCAATTGACGGAATTGCCATCATTTTTTCTTCCTCCTTCTTGCGGAGGAATTTTACTGGTTTCCTCCGCCTCTATTCTGATGCTTTGAAATTATAAACGGGACGCAGCACCTCCACGACATCGACCGATGCACGGACTATATCGAGAATGTCATCCAGCGATTTGTACGCCATCGGCGCCTCGTCCAGGGTATGTTCGTTGACGGAAGTCGTATAGATTCCCTCCATGCTCTTCTGGTATTCCTCCAGTGCCAGGGTTTCCTTCGCTTTTTTACGCGACATCAGCCGTCCGGCTCCGTGCGGGGCAGAATCGTTCCACTCCGGATTTCCTTTTCCGACGGCGAGAATACTGCCGTCACGCATATTGATCGGAATCAGCACTCGTTCTCCTTTGTGCGCTGCGATTGCGCCTTTTCGGAGTATCATCTCGTTTGTGTCGATATAGTTATGAATCGTGTGGAACGCATCGGTGCCGGTAAGGCCGGTTCGTTCCAGCAGGATTTCCGCCATTTTTTCCCGGTTCCGGCGTGCAAACTGCTGGCAGATCTCCACGTCGTGCAGATAGGCTTCCAGATATTTTCCGGTCAGATAGCAGAGATCCTCCGGCATCTGCGCTTCGTCCGGTTTCCACTGCAGCTGTTTTAACGCCTCCTGGATTTCCTTTCTGCGGCCCTGCTCTTTGTAGGTGCGTATGAGCTCCTCGCGTTTTTCCAGGTACTCGTCATAACCGCGGTCCAGCCGCACTGCCAGATTCTGGTAATACTCTGCCACCTGTTTTCCGAGATTCCGCGAGCCGGAATGGATGACGAGATATTTTGTGCCGTCGGCAGCTTCATCGATCTCGATAAAATGGTTGCCGCCGCCTAAGGTTCCAAGCGACCGCTCCAGGCGTTTTGTGTCTTTTAATTCCCGGCTGCAGGCAAGTGTCATCAGGTCAAAACGTTCCTGTCTCCTCCCAGACATTCATGCCGGACGGGATAACATGTGCCGCCTCGTCGATTTTTGCAAAATCAAGTTCGGCTCTTCCAAGATTTACGGTGTACATGCCGCACCCGATGTCCACACCGACGACGTTCGGCACTGCCTTGTCGCGGATGGTCATCGTTGTTCCGATCGTACATCCTTTTCCCGCATGCACATCCGGCATGATGCGGATCCGCGAGCCTTCCGTCATCGGATAATCGCACATGCGGCGGATCTGCTCGATGGCTTCCTCCTCTACGACCCTGGCATAGCAGATGGCTGTATTTACTTTTCCTTTGATTTCGATCTGATCCATTCCGGGTTTCTCCCTTCTCAATTTGTTCTGATATAAAAATTTAATAGAAAAAGCCACCTATCCCATGTGTTCAACATAAGATAAGCGGCTCCTCTTCGTTCGTATCCAGTTGTCTGATGCGGTCGTCTAATTTGATCCTCCCGTATCATATTCCACAGAATCCGTTCTGTCGCTTTTCTCAATTGAACATATCAAAACAAAGCCACGCTGTTTGACGACAAACGTTGCTTCTGGGGTATGTTCTAAATTGCGGTAGCCAAAACGTATTCCTGCTGACATCTGTTTTTCCTTTCCAAAACCTTTTTAACCGGTTCTTTTTCTGCTTTTTCTTCACTGTATCACAAAATAACGATTTTGTCATTATACCAGCGGTTTAATCTTTCTCGGATTTCTCTGTATTTGCTTCGGAAACGAGGAATATCCCCGTCAATGACGAGGATATCTTCGATGCTTGTGTTTAATAATCTGCTTAAAATGAGAAAGTTGTCCAGACTTGGCAGGCACTTGCCGGAAATCCATTTATAGACCGCCTGTGGATTTTCAAAACCCATGGCATTCTGAATGTCTCTCACGGTGTATCCGCTTTCACGAAGAAGGGATTTGATGCGGCTGCCAGTTTCTTTCTGCTGGATTGACAAATAAATTGGTTCCATCCTGCACCTCCATATGTTTAAGCCATCCCGAAACACAGTTTTATCTTATCATCCGGTACTGGAAAAATCCAGTTTTTTCTTCCTGTTTCTACACAACCCGAATGATCTGTTCGTACAAAAGGATTTTCTTTTCATCTACATTCCGATTGTCGTGTGCTGCAAGATTGTTCCGTCCCTCTTCCATCTCTTCTTCGGATGCAAGCTCCTCTTTCCACCAGCTCAGGTGATTGATCCGGTACGGCTTCCAGCCGCGGTCAAAAATCTCATCTCAACGACTCTCTTGCATATGCGCTTTCCTTTTTACCGCAAGAAGATGTCTAGAGCGTGTGGCGAACTTCCTATTTCTTTTCTTCTATCAAATGGTGATTCAGCCATTTTCCTGATTTGAACCGGATGGTAAAGAGAATGGACCGCAGGCTCCAGTCTGCCGCCATACCGATCCAGACCGCAATCGGGCCGAATCCCCATACGCGGCACAGGTAAATACAGAGACTCACACGGCACAGCCACATCGTACAGCAGGACGTGATCATGGAGAATTTTACATCTCCCGCGGCCCGCATGCCGTATCCCGGGACAAACGCCATGACCCAGCAGAGCGGCTTTGCAATTGTGATAAAGATCATCATCTGCATGCAGAGCTTTGCACTCTCTGCTTCCATACCACCGATCATCGTAATCGGTTTTGTCAGCACAAATACCAGCAGACAGCTTGCAACGATAACCACTTCTGACAGCCAGCACAGTTTTTTAATATAGTAGATTGCTTCATCCTTCCGGCCCGCGCCGAGACACTGACCGACTACCGTCATCAGTCCGATGCCGACACCGATCGCAGCGACACCGTTCAGGTTCTCAAGTATGTTTGTCATCGCCTGCGCGGCAATGGCAACCGTGCCAAGTGTGGACACAGTGGACTGAATCGCCAGCTTTCCAAACTGGAACATACTGTTCTCGATTCCCGATGGGATACCGATAAACAGTATTTTTTGATCAAACCAAAGTCCGGCCGAATGGAAAGATACTGCTTCACAAAAATCGGTTTGCTTTCATCCCGAAGCTTCCACAGTACAACAACCGCACAGAAAATACGCGAAATTAAAGTCGAAATCGCGGCTCCTTCGACACCCATGTGGAAGCCGAAAATAAGAATGGCATTTCCGCCGATGTTCATAAAGTTGGAAATCACCGAAATCACCATCGGACTGCGGCTGTTGTTCTGCGCCCGCAGAATCGATGCGCCCGCATCGTAAAGCCCGATAAACGGGAATGACAGCAGCGTAAACAGGAAATACACCTGTGAATTTTTCATAACATCCGCTTCCACTGCTCCAAAAATCACGCGCAGCAGCGGAACACGAAAAATCAGGCAGCCCGCGGATAATGCGACGGACAAAACTGTCATAACAAAAAGCACCTGCTGTGCCGAACGGATTGCTCCATCCCGTTTTTCGCTTCCAAGATACTGCGAACAGAGAATCGCTCCTCCTGCCGCCAGCGCAGAAAGCGCCTGAATGACTAAGATATTAATGGAATCCACCAGCGAGACTGCCGAAATTGCAGCAGACCCGACATTGCTGACCATCATCGTGTCGACAGTTCCCATCAGGGAAGAAGTAACTGTTCAATGATGATCGGAATTAAAAGTTTGCGAAGATCCGTGTTACTGTATAAATGAGTTTGTTTTGTTGTAGTTTTCATTGTTTTTGTTTCTGCATGACCTCATCTGCCGGATATGCTTTGCCAGCCCTGCCGCCAGCCCTGCCTTTTCCACACCTTTCTTTTTTCTCTCCATTCTATTCCATTTGACGATCCATTGCAATCATTTCGCGAATTTTGCTCTTATCTGATTATTTTTCTATCTCATAATGACTTTTTCAGTCTTTCCAAATCTTCGCTGTCCGGATGTGACAAAGCACGGTCAAAATTCTGAATCAGCAGATCAAGATTGGCCGGATGTTCCGGGTTTTCTTTCATTTTCACATACCGTTCACGCACAGACTGCGGCATCTTTCCCTGGCACATATACTCACCGATGACCGTATTGCTTGCATCGATCGACTGTTTGACTTGTCCGAGAATCTTTTCAAAATAGGCATCACTTCCACCAACATCACTGTTCCAAACAGAAAAAAAAATCTTTTTATTTTTTTTAATTTCGACAGCAATTCTAATGTCTTTTGGTCCGCATTCCCTTTGTCCGTCCAAAATCCGATATAGCATACGTCGGATTGCGGTACCTGCGAATCGTTTGTGCCAAAATAATCGCATTTGTCCTTTGGCAATGTTTCATAGATTGCATCAGCCAGCTTCTTTGTATTACCCGTTAAGCTGCAAAACAGGATCGAATAATGTTCTTTTATCATATCCCATACACCTCCAGTTCAGATATTATGTAGAAAATCCACTTTTTCGTAAATTGTATTACCTCTTCAGATCACATCTCGATTTCGCTTACGCTGCATCCCGATGTTGCTTCTCACTATTTCCTCTCCGGCTTTTAAGTCAAGCGAATATTCGCAATCCACTTCGCTACTTGCTCATAACCGAATAGCTGCTTTGCAGCTTCAGTTAAACTTAAAAATATTAAGTCCGGTTTCTTCATCATGAACTCTGTCCACTCTTCCGTCAATTACCGTGATGACCAGCTCACAGGTTGCACTGACAATCGCTCTGTTCAGATGTCCTCCAAACACCTCGCCCTTCTGATTTCCGGCACTCATATGAAGATGTGCATAATATTCTCCATCCATTGTATTGATTGTACCTGTCAGTGATGTAATTTCATAATACCCCTGGAAGCTGTTTGAATAATATTTCTTTTCGTCTGTCTTGTATACTCCGACTGTGAAATCATTGATTGCTCCAAGAGCCTGGATACTGGCAAGCTTTATATTCTCCTTTATGGCAATTGCTTCAGCTGCTCCAATATTTCCTCGTCTTTGTCAATCCTCGCTACTATAACATTGTCAAATTTTCTGTATTCCATTTTATTCTCCTTTCTCTTTCCGCCTGCCACTGTTCATACATTTTCTGTTGCTCATGGTATGGCAGATTCTGACTTCTGGCGTTTGACGCTCCCCACAACCACAACAGTGGATTCCTGTTTCGCCCACTTCTGCAATAAACTCAATATTTATTCAGGAAATGCTCCCTGTTCGGATACTCCTGCCGATATGCCCGGAGGGCGGCTTCCCGGAGCAGGGTGAATTCTTTTTCCATGTGAAGCAGGCGAGGCGCCTTGAACACGATCACACTGATCTGTTCGGCGATTTTTTTCGCGATTCCTTCTTCGGACAATTGTCCCATGCCGAATACCAGAGAGGTAAATCCTCTGCCTCCTCTGCTTACCTGAATAAATTTCAGGAATACATTGTACAGTTCATCTGCAAGAATTTTCTGGTATCCCTCCTCTGACTGCATGGCTTCCGCCAGGCACAACGTAGAGAGAATCCGGCTCCCGTCTTTTTTCTGTCGCCTCCCAGATCCAGAGAAGTTCCTTCCGCCAGATACTTCAGTTCCATCAGGCATTTGACAAATTCATCCTTCTGGAGCCTGCGTTGTCCGTATCGGGCCGTCCAGAGCCGATCCCGGTATTCTTCTTCCCAGGCTTCCTCCTCTCCGATATGTTCTTTTAAGATCTGTTGCCGTTTTGCCGGATCTGTCTCCTGATAAAAATCTTTGGTCCATGTATGTTCCATATGTTTTTCCTCATTCTGTCAAGCGGATATTCGCAATCCGTTTCGCTGCTTGCTTGATTGGTTTAAAATAAAGACACGTCTTCACTTACTCTTTCTGCCTGCAAACGCAGTCTTCCTGCTTACATTCCGGAATGGGAAATCGTCTCTTCTGCGTTCAGGTACTCATCGATGTTGCTGCCGTCTACCTTCTGATATTCCGAAAAATAGTACCGGCCTTCTTTCAGGCTTTCCTGTTCAAAGTCCTCTCCCTCGAACAGCTCCACTGCCATTTTCGCCATTTCCTTTGCCTGATCCACTCTGTCATTTAGGATGCTGCCCTGCATCTCTCCTGCCTTTACGGCTTCCAGAGCCTCTTCCAGGCCATCAATTCCAAAGATCACCGGCCAGTCTTCACGGGCATAGCCTGCTTTCCGATAGGCCTCCACCGCCCCCAGTGCCATCTCATCGTTGTTGGACATGACAAGTTCGATCTTTTTTCCGTACTGGCTGATCAGACGGTTCATGCGGTTCTCCGCCTGTCCCCGGTTCCAGTCCGCTAACTGATAACTTAGCTTTTCCAGTATAACATCATTTTTCATCAGTGTCTTTACGGAATATTCCGTTCTGCTGATGGCATCCTGATGGCCCGCTTCTCCTTCCAGAAGCACATATTGGATCTTTCCGTCCTTGTTTTTATCGACTTCCGAATGGCTGTTGATGTATTCTGCTGCGATCTCACCCTGCATGATCCCGGATTGTTCTGCATCACAGCCCACATAATACAGCTTTTCCCACTGCACCAGGTCTTCTCTTACCGGTTCCCTGTTAAAGAAGATCACAGGAATGTCTTCATTCCTTGCCATTCGGATGATCCGAGACGGAGCTGTCCGATCCACAAGATTGATACAGAGCACATCACAGCCGGCATCAATCATCTCTTCCACCTTTTCGTTCTGTTCCTGCTGATCGTCGTTTCCGCTTTTTGTCGATACGATAATCCTTCGTTCTTTGTTTTCCATGGCTTTCAGCTGCTCCTTCAGTTCATCCGTCAGTCCATTGATAAAAGGATCATCCTGCGTGTAGGTTATCACTCCGACCCGCAGGGTTTTCTCTGTCTGGTCCGACTTGCCGGAACACCCCGACAGCACAAGCACCGCACTCCCTATCGTGGCAGATAATAATACTGCCACCCTTCTTTTCTTTTTATTCATAGGAATATAAAAACCTTTCTAAATCTTCGTCCATAGAGAAATTTTCCTTGCCAAGTACCTGATATTCGGTTATATATCCTTGCATTTTATAAGACCTGTGCTCGATCCTTTTGGTTATTTCTTCCACACTTTTATAGCCGATTTCATATCCGTCCGGCACAGCCAGCCCCTGAATGTTTCCGTTATCCAGAAGTGCAATCGTCTTCAGACTGTAACCCACTCCATAGAGCTCTGCGCCCTCGTATGTTCCATTTTCTGCCTGCTCTCCAAACTCCTCCAGGATTCCTGCATCCAGGACGACAAGGGCATCCGCTTTTGTTTCCTTCTTCATCCGCTCCACAATATCCTGTTCTTTTCTCCGGTAAATACACCAGCTGATCTTGCTTTCGCTGCCTTCCAGCGCCTCGTTCAATCCACAAATCTCAGCCTGTACAGCCTCGGACATTTTCCAGTCGGCGATAATTCCGATCTTCTGCTTTTTTGTTCTCAGCCGTTCTCCCAGCCATCTTCCGATCTCCCGGTAATCCGGCTGGATCGTGGGACTGGCAGTTTTTCCTTCTTTTACCGCCAGACCATCTGCAATCAGCAGATACGGTTTATTTCCACACTCTTTTTTCAGCATATTTTCCGTCTCATGACCGGGTGCCGGATATATGATAAAGCCATCAATATTGTTGTCCTTCTGTTCCCTGATAAATTCTCTTTCCACCTCCGGCCCGTCGATCTCTTCCGTATTGCAGATGATCATATGAACGTTGTTCTCTTCCGCAGCCTGCTTCATTCCCTTGATCAGGGCATCCCAGCGTTTGTCACCGGACTCCGGAAGAATCACGGCAATCCGGGGCTCTGCTACGTTCTGATCGAAAATTTTCCATACAAAGAATACCGCCAGCAGCAGCAAAAGAAACTCAATTATAAGAAATTTCATTCTGTTCTTTTTCATCCGCCCGGTCTCCTCTGTATGTATTTTTGTAATTCCAATGCTTCTGCGTTTTCCGGTGTATATGGGATTGCCGGAATACGGATCGTAACCCTTGTTCCTTCGTCCGGTTCGCTTTCTATGGAAAGTCCGTATTCTTCGCCAAACATCAGCCGGATTCTGGAATGCACATTGATTACGCCCACGCCGGAACCGTGCTTCGGAACCTTGCTGTTATCCGTCAGAATATTTTCCAGGACTTCTTCCCGCATGCCCATCCCATTGTCTTCGATGGTGATCAGAATGTCCTCGTCTTTCTTTTTCCCGCTGACGATGATCATACCGCCATCATCCTCATCCATATTGCCAACGCCATAATAGATGGCATTTTCCAGGATGGGCTGGATCACCAGCTTTACGATGCAGCAGTTTTCGATCTCTTCCTCGATTCGGAATTCTGTTTTAAACCGCTCTTTGTACCGGGCCAGCTGGATATTCATATAGCTTCTGCTGTGCTGCAGTTCATCCTTAATGGGAATGATGGTCTTACCGCGTGACAGGCTGACACGAAGTAATTTTGCCAGTTCAGAAATCATACGAACCGCTGCTTCATTTTCCTGGGCTTCCACCATCCACGTGATGGATTCCAGTGTATTATACAGAAAATGGGGATTGATCTGGCTTTGCAGGGCATCCAGTTCACTTTTTCTTCGTTCATTTTGCTGCCGGATGATCTCGTCCATCAGTTTTTCGATCTGTTCATAGGACTTCTGCACAGAATGTCCCAAATGGCGGATCTCCGAGGAGCCGCCGATATAGATATCCGGTTTTCCTCCTGCCTCGTGGGCCTTGACGGAAGCATCCAGCTCCCGGATCGGTTTGGATATCTTCCGGGAAACCAGCTGGTTTCCCTCCAAAAGCATGACCATAAGAACCAGAACAGTAGCAAATACATAGTAACGGAAGTTCTTGTAGTTTGCCGCCTGCACACTCTCCGGCACAACACCGATCATTTTCCAGCCTGTATAGGCTACGCTGCCGACGATCACGGTCTCATTCTGACTGTTGGAATGGATCTCATAGGTTCCGTCCTCGTATTTTGCCGTTTCCAGACTGTTTTCTTCAAATAATCCACGGTTTAATTCCGTTCCCCGGGGATGATAGATCATCTCTCCGTCCTGACTGATCAGATAATAGTAGATTCCGCCGGAACAGTCATTGATCTGCTTCATCACGTCCCTGATCACAGAATATTTCATATCCAGTAAAAGAATACCGGTTTCCGGTGTCTCTCCCTTGTTGACATCTACATACCTGCTCAGGGAAACGACCCATTGGTACCGATAAGAGCCGTCCTCAAACAGCTCCTGGATATGCGGTGTGGAAAAGTGTATATTTTCAATGGCATCTTCCGCATTTTTATACCATTCCTGCGTCTGCACCTTCACATTTTTCTTTTCTGCCGCCACCGGCTCCGATGCAATCAGATTTCCTTTTGGGTCATACAAAGCCAGGCTCTGAATCTTATCGGAATTGGTCTCATAGAGCAGACTGAACTGCTCCGAGAATTCCCGGCTGGATATATCAAACTGCTGGACTACGTTGTAGTTTGCCCCGTTCAGGATCTGCCGGATATCCAGCAGATCTGCATTTAACCGGTCTACGGTAGCCTCCACGGTAGCTTCCGTGTTGTCTACCGCTGTTTTTTCCAGAGCCAGCTTGAATCGATGGTAAAGCAGCAATCCCATTACAATGATCGTAACCAGTGAAATCGCCATAAGGACAGACAGGATGATCGACTGTATGTTAAATACGATATTCTTCCGGGAATCCGGATTTCTTTTTCTATCTTTCATGTATTTTCCCTTTCACCTGTTCCCTCTTTTCTGCCTGATGTACTCTCGGAGTCTTTCTGTGCTTGCTCTTTCTGCTTTCCGTCTTTTTATTTTCCGGAAGCTCTGTATTTGGAAGGGGAAACACCGAATTTCTTTTTGAATACATAGCTGAAGTAGTTCGCATCCTGATATCCTACTTTTTCTGCGATCTTATAGCTTTTTTCATCGGTGTTCAGCACCATTTCTTCTGCCCGGTCCATTCGGTAATCGGTAAGATAGGAGACAAAGGACTGACCGGTCTCCTTTTTAAAGATGGACGAAAAGTAAGAATTGGACACCCCAAGATCTGCGCACACATCATCCAGCGAGAGCGCCGGTTCCATATATCTGTCTTTTACGATGTTCTGCGCATCGGTGATGATCCGTCTGGAGGTACTGTTTCTGGTACTTCTCAGTTTTTCGCTGATCGCCATAGACATATTGATGATCCAGTTTGTCATAGAGCTTTCATCCAGCTGAGTCACTCTTTCGTAAAGATTCTGTACATTTCCGGAAATTTCATTGAAATCCATGGAATTATTGGCACAAAATTTGAAAAAGCCGCTGACAATCTCCATGGTGGCCAGATTGTACTGGCTGATGGTGGCTGCATTCTTATGGAGCTTTTCTGTCTCTTTGATGGCTTCTTTCCGGATCTTTTCCTGATCCCCTACATGGATGGCACGAAACAGCTCCTGCATCTTTGTTTCTTCTAAGGGAACCGCCTTTTTTGACTCTTTGGGAACGATCTCTGCGATATTGATGGCTCGTTTCGTTCCGTACAGGACACGGTAGGATACCGCCTCTCTGGCTCCCTCGTAGGAAATACTGATATCGTACAGATTGTTGCAGACGGTTCGACCCCTGCGGTAACCGCCGCCCCCATAATTCTCCATGCCCAGCGGCAGAACCGGTCACACTTGTCCGTCAATTGAGCTATCTCATCTTCTGAATGGAGTTCCATAATCAGAATGGTATTACCCATATAGATGAATTCCTGGCAATTACAGTTCTCCATCAGCCGCTGTTTGATCTCCCGTTCCACAGACATGGATAATAATAAGGGATTCATCCCATCCGGCACATCATTTTCCGAGGTATGAAAGATAATACAGCAAAACAAAGGTCCCTTCATATCCACCTGATAATCCAAAAGGAATCGTTCATAGTCCTCTTCTCTGACTCTTCCTTCAATCAGGGAAATGAAGAAATTGGACTGCAGCTTTGGTAATACCTCCTGGAAATAGTCTTCCAGTTTTTTTACATTTAACTTTTCTTCCCGTTCCCTGTCCAGTGTGGCTTTCAGCTTCATCAGGCTTTCTGACAGCTCGGTGGCGCTGATGGGTTTCAGCATATATTCCTTAATTTCCAGATGGACGGCCTCTTTTGCATATTCGAATTCATCAAAACCGGTGCAAAGCATAATGTAAATATTGGGATAGTCCTGGTTCAGCTTTCTTGCCAGCTCCAGTCCATCCATATAAGGCATCTTAATGTCCGTCAGCACCACATCAGGCTGAAGCTTTTCCACCAGCTCCAGAGCCTTCACGCCGTTGGTGGCACTTCCCACTACGTCAAATCCCAGATCATTCCAGCGGATCTTTTTTTTCATAACATCGATGACCTCTACTTCATCATCGACAAGAATCACTTTATATTGTTCCATCCTTATCCTCCTGTTTTGCGGAGCATATTATTGTTCCTTTATTATAGCAGAAGATTGCTCTCTGCTGAATGAATAGTTACAAAAATTTGTAATTATTCAGAGCCCCATCTCGATTCCGCTTACGCTGCATCTCGATGTTGCTTCTCGCCATATGAAATTCCAGAAAATAGCTCATTCATGTAAACATGATTCGCGATTTTTCTTCCATTTCGCATGGCTCTGAATAGTTACAAATTTTGCCAGAACAGAACAAAAGACCGCCCTGGTCATCCATCGGACGACCGGGCTGTCTTATATTCTATCTGTTTATGAAGATGTTGGAATCAAAAGTTTTTCTGACCCCTTTGATACCAGATTGCTACGTGCTTTGCACTCCTGGTATCTTTATGAATGTCTCATTATTTTTTCTGTACATATTTCAGACAGTCAAGTGTTACGGCTGCCAGAATAATGATACCTTCGAAGATGAACTGAAGGTTGGTATCAATACCCAGAATCGTCAGGGCATATGTCAGGGAGGTAAAGATCAGTACACCGGTTACAACTCCGGAGATCTTACCGATACCACCGGTAAAGGATACACCACCAACTACGCAGGCTGCGATGGCATCCATATCCCATCCCTGTCCGTAAGCTGCACTACCGGAACCAACCATACGGTTACATTCCAGCCAGGAACCGAAGCCATACAGGATACCTGCCAGCATAAATGCTCCCATTGTTACTTTAAATACAGAGATACCGGATACTGCTGCCGCTTCCGGGTTTCCACCTACCGCATACAGGTTTTTGCCAAACGTTGTTTTGTTCCAGATAAACCATACAATGGCAACTGCTGCAACAGCCCACAGAATGATGGTCGGGAATTTTCCGATCTGCGGAATGAAGGTATTCGGGATGGCAGAATCAATCGCACCGAAGGATACACCCTTGGTCGCATAGGTAACCAGACCGAAGATGATCAGCATGTTCGCCATGGTAGAGATAAACGGATGCATTTTGAATCTCGCCATGAAGAATCCGGCAATCATGGCAAATGCTGTCGTAAGGATTACACACATTAACAGTGCAAACAGTGCTTTCGCTGTAGCAGGCATAGCGGAGAAGTCAAATACATGTCCGAATACGGCACCTGTATTGATTCCGTTATGCATGATGATGGTTGCTGTAACCATACCCATACCAACCATACGTCCTACGGAAAGGTCGGTACCTGTTAACAGGATCAGACCGGCAACACCAAGTGCAAGGAACATACGCGGGGATGCCTGCTGTAAGATATTCAGGATGTTGGTAACAGTCAGCAGCTGTGTATTTTTGACGATCGGTGTGATGATACACAGTGCGATGAAGATCAGAATGATTACGATATACAGACCGTTTTTGTACAGGAACTGAGATAAATCGAAAGTATATCTGTAATTTTCCAGTTTCTGTATTCTCTGCTGCGGGAATGTAAATTTGGAAGCCCGCAACAGGTCGATCAGGTGATATTTATGCATGAATGCTTCATGTCTTCTGTCCTTGATCTCCTGAAGCTTCGATTCGTGAGCCATCTGTGCATCAAACAATTTATTTTTGAGCACATATTTCTCAGCCTTGATCTCTTCTGCATCCTTCAGAGAAGCAACCTTTTTCTGATGCTCGCTCTTCAGATCTGCTTTGATCTTCTCATATCTGCTGTTTTCTTCTGCTTTTGCAGCTTTGCAGCTTTTGTTTACTACGTCGTAATAATCCTTTTTGTAATGCGCAGCCAGATAGCTTTCTGCCTCTGCGATCAGCTTTTTGATTTCTTCTTTGTTGTCTGCTTCTACTTTTTTTGCATTTTCCAGCTCTTTTTTGCTGTTTTCAATGATCTTATCTCTCTGTGTTGCGGATAAGTTCTTGTTTTCTTTTGCGATCGCGATCTGTTTTTTCAGATCGCTCACTTTGTCAAAGCCGTCTGCACGTAATGCATCGATTTTTTTCTGGATTTCTTCCACATATTCATCGATCGGCTTCAAAAGCTTTGCTTCTTCTTCCGACGAAATAATAACGCTGTTTTCTGCCATTTCCAATTTTCCTCCTGTTACAGGTATTTAGCACTGAGTCTCAATAATTCTTCCTGGTTTGTTTCTTTGGTATTTACGATTCCGGCCAGACGTCCGTTAGACATAACACCGATTCGGTTGGTAATACCAAGAATCTCCGGCATTTCGGAAGAAACAACGATGATTGTTTTTCCCTGTTTCGCCATATTGATAATCAGTTCATAGATTTCATATTTTGCTCCAACATCAATTCCTCGTGTCGGGTCATCCATCATGAATACGCTCGGTGAACGTTCCAGCCATTTACCAAAGATAACCTTCTGCTGATTACCACCGGAAAGGTTGGCGATCATATCATCCGGTCCCATACATTTTGTATGCATGATCTTGATTTCTTCAGCCGTTGCACGCACCATCTTGTCATGCGACAATGCGATTCCGCTCTTATAATGCTTCATATTCGCAATGGTAGTATTGAATGTAATATCGCCCTTCAGGAACAGACCATTGGCTTTTCTTTCCTCTGTAATCAGAGCAAATCCGTGATCCATGGCATCCTTCGGGAGGAGAAGTTCAGTACCTTTCCGTCATATACGATATTTCCTTCTGCTCTTGTACGAATTCCGAAGATGGTCTCCAGAAGTTCGGTACGACCGGCACCGACCAGACCATAGAATCCGAAAATTTCTCCTTTTTTAATATCAAAAGAAATATTCTGCAGTTTCGGTGCATATTTTGTTGATATATTCTGTACGGAGAGAATCGTTTCTCCCGGTGTATTGTCTACAGGCGGAAATCTGTTGTCCAGAGAACGTCCAACCATGGCGGCGATCAGTTCGTTCATATCCGTTTCTTTACTTGGCTTGGTCATGACCAGGCTTCCGTCTCGCAATACGGATATTTCATCGCAGATTTCAAATATTTCATCCATTTTATGTGAAATGTAGATCAGGGCAATTCCCTGTGCCTTCAGCTGACGCATCATCTTAAAGAGCTTTTCAACCTCCGGTGCAGTCAGGGATGATGTAGGTTCATCCAGTACAATGACTTTTGAATGATAGGAAATCGCTTTTGCGATCTCACACATCTGCCTCTGAGATACAGACATTTTCTTCATTGGCTGCGTCAGATCAACTGTAATTCCCAGCTTTCTGAACAGGTCTGATGTTTCTTTTTTCATTCTTCCTTCGTCGATCACTCCAACGGAATTCTTTGGGTATCTTCCAAGGAACATGTTATCTACAACACTTCTTTCAAGACACTGGTTCAACTCCTGGTGTACCATTGCCACTCCGTTTTCCAGTGCATCCTTCGGACCGGAGAAATTCACTTCTTTTCCGTCCAGTACGATGGTTCCTTCATCTTTCTGATAGGTTCCAAAGAGGCATTTCATCATTGTCGATTTTCCGGCACCGTTTTCACCCATCAGTCCCATAATGGTTCCAGGTTTGACATTCATGCTGATATGTTTCAGAACCTTATTTCTACCGAACGATTTGCTCATGCCGTTAATCGATAAGATATATTTATTCTTATCTTCTGTCATAGCTGCGCTTCCTTTTCTTAGTAAAGAAGGGTATCATTGCTGACACCCCTCTATAATTTCATTCATTTACGGTAACGATTCAGAAACCTCATCTCGATTTCGCATGGCTCTGAATCGTTGCCATTTACACTTTTATTCTGTCTCTAAATTATTTGGAGAGAAGTGATGTATATGCTGCCGCATTATCGGTCTTAACCATGTTAATTGCAAAAGCATCATACTCGCTCGGGTTTCCAAGACGGTTTGTGATATTGGACTCTGTCTGTCCGTCTCCACCGATGTAATCTACCTTCAGGTTCAGCAGATCATCATATTTCTCCAGCAGAGGCTGATAGGTAGAGCTCAGGAAGTTATCCGATGCGTTGTAGATATTCAGCCATACTTTTTTGGATGGGCTCTTGCTTTCATCCAGCTGTTTTGCAACCTTGTCGTAAACTTTTGTAGAATCTGTGAAATCGTTGTAGTTATCGGCTGTTACAGCAATATTTAATGCGTAGTAAGATCTCTCTTCTTCGCTGTATCTGTAATCTTCACCCTCTGTCAGGCAGTTGCCGGCTTCATCTGCTGTACCGATACCGGTATTGATATCTACACCGTCCAGTGCGTTACGCAGAACTCTCAGTGTCAGGTAAGCCTGAACGTCTGCATGCTGAGAAATTGTTCCGCCATATCCTTCACCGATTGCTGCTACAGCATCGCTGTTTGCATCATAACCGAAGGTAGGAACTTTGTTGTCTTTTGCCCATGCATTGAACATTGACATTCCCATACCATCGTTGTTGGAAACTACAACATCGATCTGATCACCGAAGGAAGCTGTCCATGTTCCGATCGCGTTACCAGCTGTTGCAGCATCCCATGTTGCACCTGCTGAGTTTTTCATTTCCTGAGAAGCCAGCTCACGGATGGTATATGTTTTTCCGTCTACATCCAGAGTTGCATCCTGCACAACCTTTGCTTTTCCATCTACGTTTGTTCCGGCCGGTGTAGAATCTACTCCGCCGTCTGCATCTACACCTGTTCCAAGTGCGGAACGAACACCACGTGTACGAGCGATAGAATCGTTATGTCCGATATCACCGATTGCCAGAACATATCCGATTACGCCGTCACCGTTTCTGTCGATCGTGTCTGCGTTTTTCTTGATGTAATCCAGAACCATCTGTCCCTGCAGCTCAGCACCCTGATTTGCATCGAAACCTACATAATAAGTATTTCCGTTGAAGTTCAGAGCATCTTTGTCCAGTTCGCCGGTAGCACTGCTGGATGGCTGACGGTTGAACCAGCACAGAGGTTTGTCCTTGTTTTCTACGCTTCCGCCCGTTGATGCCGTAGAATCTGCTGTTTCTGTTTTCTGGGTAGAATCTTTAGACTCTGATGTGGATCCTCCACAACCAGCCATGGATACTGCCATAGCTACTGCCATAATTGCTGCTAATGCTTTTCTTTTCATTTTTATTCCTCCCGTTTGGTGATTTTGCTAGATTCGCTTCGTTCCTAGCTGATGAATTCATTATAATCACAAGAGGCCTGAAAAAAAATAGAATATTTTTGGATTAGTTATTGAAATTTTTGGTTGTTTCTTGTCGTAATTCCCCAAAACTCCAAGAATCATGCAAAAAAGCAGTCCCACAGAGCGCAAATTACTGCATGACAGATTTTTGTCGTACCTCGGGTACGCCTTCCCATCTGTTTCCTGTAGTTTGCGTTCTGCAGCACTGCTTTTTTTGTATTATTTCTTACTTATGCTTTAAGCGGGGTAAGAGCTCTAAAATCCTCTTGCAGGCGAGACTGCATCAGCTTTCTGACGTTTTAGCATCTTTATATTTTCGCATCAGAATCATATAGCTTATGATCAGTAAAACAGCTGCACTGCTCCATGCACAGATCTCGGCATAGTATATTCCCTCTTCGCCGATCCATTTCGGCAGCAGCAGCGCAACGCTGACACGCATCACAAATTCCGCAATGCCGCTGGCAAGCGGAATCAAAGTATTGCCCAGCCCCTGGATCGCGGAACGATACACATGCAGCAAATACAGTATCCACAAAAAGACAGCCATGATAAACAAATACTTATATGCAATATCTAACACCTGTCTGATCTGCTCCGGTTCACCGGATACAAACAGAGACAATATATTACGTCCAATCAGCACCATCATACCGGAAATGAAAACAGAAGTGAGTACTGCCATATACGTACCGCTGCGCACACCTTTTCGGATTCTCTGATATTTCTTTGCGCCAAGATTCTGCCCTACATACGTTGTAATCGCATATCCATAGGAAACGGCTGCCATCTCCAAAATTCCATACAGCTTGTTCGTTGCCGTAAATCCGGCTACAAACAGAAAGCCAAAGCCATTGATCACATACTGCACCGTAAGTCCTCCTACAGAAATGATCACGTTCTGTATGGCAAGAGGAGTCCCCAGCTTCAAAAGCCGCAGACTCATAGACGGCTGCCTGTAAAAATCCTCCTTTTCCAGTCGGATATCCTGATTTTCCGTAATACAAGCAGACAGTACAAGGCTGAAAATCCCTGTGCAATAACAGTCGCCACGGCTGCTCCGGCTACGCCCCAGCCAAAAACTGCCACAAACAGCAGGTCAAGTCCCACATTGATCACTGCTGCCACTGTCATTGCAATCAGTGGAGATCTGCTGTTTCCAAGTGCCCTCAGGATCGCCGCAAAGATATTATAGGCAGCTATAATCGGGACTCCCGCAAAAATCAGCCGTAAATATAGCATCGTCAGATCAATAACATTATCCGGTGTCTGCAAAAATAAAAGAACGTGATAAACTGCTCCTTCACTTACCGCGAGTACAATCACAGACAGTAATGCTGTCATAATATAGCTTTTCGCCACCGCACATTTCAGATTTTCCTTTTCCCCTGCTCCATAGTACTGCGATACAAGAATCGAAAAGCCCTGTGTGATACCTGTCATGATGCCCAGCACCAGCCAGACCAGCCAGTCTCCGGCGCCTACTGCCGCCAACGCTTCTACTCCTACTACCCGGCCAACAATCATGGTGTCCGCCATCGTATAAAACTGCTGGAAAATATTTCCGAGCATCAATGGTATGGCAAACGTTATGATCAGTTTTCCGGGGGATCCCGCAGTCATATTCTTTTCATTTGTTCCCATAAGATTAAGAATCTCCTTTTCTCTCTTTCTCCTCCTGCCCGCTATTTTACATGGGACCCTTGCAAAACACAATTCTATTTTTTCACAAAGTTTTTCCGATATTTTTGGTGGCTATTACTTTCTTTTTCCGAAGAGAAGCCAGAGCGTGTCTGAAAAATCATTTCCGCAATCAGGAAGAATCAACCGATTGTATCGTAATGCACAGGAGGCAGCGCTATGAGAGAGGTAAAAAGAGATTTTCCTTGGTTTTCCATTACAGAGTATGAAAAAGAAGCAGCGTATTTGAGACGCAGACTTGACACTCCCCACAGCTAAAGCAGGGGGATTCTTGTTTCTTCCACCGCTGCATTGACGAATACCTTACGGTACTGCAATGTCTTACACAGTGTCCACAAGCTATGTTTATCCTGTTCCCGTATGCCCTACGGTACAGCTTTTCATCTTTATGCAGACTGCATCTGCAGTGCTTTTTTCAGAATATTAATGCTTGCATTCGTATCCCGGTCATGAACTGCATGGCATTTCGGGCACTCCCAGATACGAATGCTCAGATTTTTTATCCGTGGATTTCTGTAGCCGCAAGAGCTGCAGGTTTGACTGCTCGGATACATCGTTGGTACTCTTTGAATTTCATTTCCATACCAGCTGGCTTTATATTCCAGCATTTCGAAAAACTTTGCCCAGGAAACACTTGCTATGGATTTTGCCAGTTTATGGTTCCGGATCATTCCCTTCACGTTCAGATCCTCGATACAGATGGTTTGGTTTTCGCGCACCAGCATCGTTGACTGTTTCTGTAGGAAATCATTCCGCTGATTGGCTATTTTCTCATGCACTCTGGCTACCCTGAGCCGCTGCTTCCCGCGGTTATGGGAATCTTTCTGCTTCCGGGAAAGTCTGCGCTGTTCTCTTATGAGTTTTCGCATGGAGCGTTCCAGATATCTGGGATTTGATACCGTATTTCCATTGCTGTCAGAATAGAATGCTTTGATTCCAACATCAATTCCAATCGTTCCTCCAGCATTTGGGCGTGGTTCCGGTTCGAAATCAACATTTAAGACTGCAAAATATTTTCCGGCCGGTGTGTACTCAATGGTTACGTGATTAATTTTTCCCACTTCCATCGACTGGCGTATTTTGACAAATCCAAGTTTCGGAAGTTTGATATATCTTCCCACAATACGGATATTATCTTTTTGATTGACCGTTCTGTATGACTGGAACCGGTTATGTTTGCTCTTGAAAGTTGGATAGGAAGCACGTTTTTGAAAGAAATTCACAAAGCTCCGGTCGAGATCCCGCAGAGACTGCTGTAAGGCAATGGAATCTGCTGCTTTCAAAAAAGCAAACTCCTCCTGTCTTTTCAGTTCGGTCAGCATGGCGGAAGTCTGGGTATATCCAATCTTCTTCCCTTCTTCATAGCTTTCCTTGCGCATGGCAAGTCCCCGGTTGTAGATCAGCCGGCAGCATCCCAGCGTCTGGTGGATGAGGTTTTTCTGTTCTCTGTTCGGGTAGATCCTGAATTTGATCCCTTTTTGCATTAGCCCATCTTATCCTTTTGTCTCTGCGATGTTTTCTGGTTTTCGATATACTGTTTTACTGCTTCCAGCGGGGCACCGCCAACGGTAGATACAAAATAGCTGTTTGTCCAGAGCGTCGGCATTTTCGTTTTGAGATGGGGAAATTCCTGTCTTAAAATTCTGGACGTATAGCCTTTGAACGATTTTACAGCTTTGTGGATTCCAAACTGAGGATCTACTTCCAGCAGCATATGAACATGATCCGGCATGATCTCCATTTCCAGAATGTCTACAGAAAGATTTGCAGCATACTCTGTGAGCAGCTCCTTCAGCCGGACATCTACACCGTTCGTTAATACTTTTCGTCTATATTTGGGGCACCATACTACATGGTATTTACAGGAATAGACGACATTATTGTTTGATTTATATGTTGTGTTCATGTTTGTATTATACAATGTTTTATCAATTAACACAATTGTTATTTTGTCCATCTTCAATTACTTGCGTAAATTCGATGGACGCGTCTTATATCCCATAGCTGAAGCAAGGGGTTTTACGACGCATTGGATAAGCAAATTTTCCACTCATCGAGTGGAAATTTTACAATACCTAAACTACTTCTTGAATTTATATTTTCCTTTTCCGTGACCGGATACTGGTTCAATAATATCTGCCTGCACCAAATTGGAAAGATGTTTTGAAGCACCTGATGATCATTGTTTTCATCAGATTATTATCGCTTGTAAAAGAAGATTTATAATCTACCATCTTTGCAAAAAAATCTGCGACATTTTTACACGTTCTCCAATCAAAAACCTGTTTTTGTCTTGGGATAATCTCCCATAGCTTCATTTCAAAAGAATTATCACTTAATCTCTGTAAACAAGCCACTCTGCATCAGAGCAAATACCGATGCAGAACCAACAAAGCCACAGCCTATCATTACTGCTTTTTTGAATTAATCACTTTCTTCTTCGTAATAATCTCATCTCCTTAATAATTCTCTTCATGTACTTCAAAATAGCTCTGTGGATGATTACATACCGGACATACTTCAGGCGCCTTAGTTCCTACCACAATATGTCCGCAGTTACGGCATTCCCATACCTTAACTTCGCTCTTTTCAAATACCTGTGAAGTTTCAATATTCTTAAGAAGTGCACGATATCTTTCCTCATGGTGCTTCTCAATCTCACCTACTGCCCTGAATTTTGCTGCAAGCTCAGGGAATCCTTCTTCCTCAGCTGTTTTAGCAAAGCCATCATACATATCTGTCCACTCATAATTTTCGCCTTCTGCCGCTGCCGCCAGGTTTTCCTTTGTATCACCAATTCCTGCTAATTCCTTGAACCACATCTTTGCATGTTCTTTCTCATTATCTGCAGTCTTTAAAAACAATGCTGACATCTGCTCGTAACCTTCCTTTTTCGCTACAGAAGCAAAATAGGTATACTTATTTCTTGCCTGTGATTCCCCTGCAAATGCCTCCTGTAAATTCTTCTCTGTCTGTGTTCCTGCATATTTGTTTGCTGCCATCTCTTTTACCTCCGTTTTCTTTACTACTTTTTCAAAATCTGATGCCGGGTGCTTGCACAAAGGACATATAAAGTCATCTGGTAATTCCTCGCCTACATATTCATATCCGCAAATTCTGCAACGCCATATTGTCTGACCGTCCTCTGTTTTTCCAACCTCCTGTGGCTTAGGCTTAATATTATTCTGATAATAATCATATGTTACTGAAGGAACATTGCTTAAAACTTCCATATCGGTTATCTCACCGATAAACATCGTATGTGAACCCAAGTCCTCTGTTTTAGTAACTGTCACAGAAATGTATGCATTTGTACCTTCTGTAATATAATAAATACCATTTGTGCCCCTGGCACACTGCTCAAAGGCTTCAAACTTATTGGTATCTCTTCCTGATTGGAAGCCAAAATGTTTGAACAATTCAAATTGTGCCTTCTGACTTAAGACTGATACAGTAAATTTTCCGGTTCTTTGAATCATATCATGCGTATAATTTGCCTTATTTACACAGATACTTAACTGGTTTGGTTCCGAAGCTGCCTGAATGGCTGTATTAATGATGCATCCGTTATCTTTTTCTGCTTCTTTAGCGGTCAATATAAACAGTCCATAACTCAACTTATACATTGCTTTCCTATCCATGCTGTTCCTCCTTTACCTTCTCCCTGCATTTCGGGCAAATGCCTTTAAATGAAATATCATAATCCACAAATTCAATTCCATGAGTGTTATGAATTCTTTCCAGTAAATCCGGTATTTGATCCATATCCACATCAAAAATTTCACCGCACTTTATACATCTTACATGGTAATGATTTTTCAATGTAAAATCAAATCGGTTCGGTCCATTCGGAACTTCAACCTTTCTTAATGCACCTTCCTCTACCAATATATCAAGATTTCTATATACAGTTCCTTTTCCAATTGTTGGATATGCTTCTTTTATAAATTCATACACTTCATTTGCCGTAACGTGTCTTCTCATTTCGTATACGGTATTTCTTACGAGATCTTTTTGAATGGTATTTCTCCTACTTGTCATTTGTCCTCCTTATTAGGATTAGTTCTTAATAAGGATTATATACCACCCTCATCCTGCTGTCAATAAAAATAGTAATAATTCTCATTATTATAAAAACTGTCAAACTGAGCATCTTTTACCTGAATAACTATTTTATTTTGCGTTCAAATACATATTCTGAATCTGAAGATAAATCAGACCTAAACGAATATCCGAGTCTGTCAAATTTCTGAATCTCCACCGGATTTTCAATATTATTTTCCGCTATGAATCTGACCATTTCACCACGAGCCATCTTGGCATAGGTACCTTTTGTTACCAATTTATCTCCGGATAACTCACAAAATACAATCGTAATATATCTGTCCTGTGATGTCAGATACTTTTCTATACATTTTGAGTATTCTTTTGATGCAAGATTAATGATAATCCTCCTGTCATCGATTATTGAGCGGTATAACAATTCTCCCCAGTACTCATACAGATTTTTTGCATCTCCAATTCCAACCTTTGCCTGCATTTCAAGACGATAAGGAGTCACACCATCCATTGGTTTTAAAATGCCATAAAACGCAGACAAGATTCTTAAATGATTTTGCAAATACTCAAACTGCTGGATTTCAAACACAGATGGTGCCATATATTGAAATGCAATCCCTTCATATGCTAAAACAGCCGGAGTAAGCCTGTTATAAAGATCCATATTTTCCAATCTGTTAAAGTTCTGCTCTGCAATCTTGTCATTACATTTCCAGATAGCTTTCAGTTCTTCTTTTGATTTGCTTTTCATCCAGTTTAATACTTCTGCTGTCTTATCAATATAGACAGGCAGTTCAACCGGTGCTAAGTTATCGGTATCTACAATCATCTTTTTTGCAGGTGATAAAATAATCTTCATTATGCCAATTCCTTAAGCATATTTTCAGGATCATCTGCCGCCTTGACTTTATCATTTGCCTTTATAATGATTCCCTGCTCATCAATAAGATATGTAGTTCTTACTACACCCATAGATACTTTTCCATAATTTTTCTTTTCTTTCCAGACATCATATGCTTCAATAACTTTACGCTCCGGATCTGCTAATAGCGTAAATGCCAGTCCGTATTTTTCTTCAAATCTCTTGTGAGACGCTACAGAGTCCTTGCTTACTCCGAGAATAACAGCTCCCTTCTCAGTAAACTGTGGATAACGCTCAGAAAAGCCACATGCCTGCTTCGTACATCCTGGTGTATTATCCTTTGGATAAAAATATAAGATCACTTTTTTTCCTGCATAATCGCTTAATTTATGCATTTCTCCGTTCTGATCCGGCAATTCAAAATCCGGTGCTTTTATTCCTAACTCTAACATTTACTATTCCTCCGCTTTTGTATTTTCCACCTGTTTTCTTGTTCTTTTATTACCTG
>ENA-OQHA01000084-OQHA01000084.1-human-gut-metagenome-genome-assembly--contig:-NODE-84-length-48346-cov-3.366246_pt1 | contig 48346 bp, 62 predicted proteins | sample MGYA00242558_ERZ504707 | MGnify/ENA primary metagenome ERZ504707 (study PRJEB26092, sample SAMD00036197) | human gut metagenome | host: Homo sapiens | study: EMG produced TPA metagenomics assembly of... | reverse complement strand
AGATCCTGTCCTGACCGTCTGCCTTCGGACTCTCCCGAAGTGCCTCAAGATATTCTGAAAAATGCTTGCGGATCGCATCCGGATCTCCGAATGCCGCCGGGTTGATCGCCATAAATCCATGGCAGATACCGGTCTTGTCTGGGAATGTACAGCATTTGTCGGAGGTAACGCCCATGGAAAGAATAGAGCTGAACAGCTCACAGAGCATTCCATAGCCATATCCCTTATGGCTTCCGCTGACTTCCTCGTTTCCACCAAGAGGCATGATTCCGCCGCCCTTCTTGGCTACGATGTTTGCAAGTACATCCGGTGCATTATTGCTGGCATGACCGTTTTTGTCAAGTGCCCAGCCATCCGGAAGAGGCTTGCCCATCTTATTATACATTTCCAGTTTACCTCTGGTTACAACTGTTGTGGAACAGTCAAAGAAAAACGGATACGGGTCTGCAGGCATAGCGACTGCGATCGGGTTGGAGCCCAACATAGCCTTTCTTCCAAAAGTCGGTACCATGATCGCCTCGGAGTTGGTACATGCCATTCCAAGAAGGCCTTCATGGCAGGCCATGTTCGCATAATATCCTGCAATACCGAAATGGTTGGAATTTCGTACACTTACGATTCCCACACCAGTTGTCTTTGCCTTCTCAATTGCCTTTTCCATGGCAAAATGGCTGATCAGCTGGCCCATTCCGTTATGTCCGTCTATCACAGCAGAAATCGGTGTCTCAAAAACAACTTCCGGTTTCGCCTGGGGATGAATAGTCCCCTTCTCGATTCCTTTATGGTAACGAACCATTCTCTGCATTCCGTGGCTCTCGATCCCATACAGATCAGCAGTCAGAAGAACATCTTTAATGATGCTTCCTTCTTCCTCAGAAAAGCCAAACGCTTTAAAAACATCTCCGCAGAAATGGTTCAGTGTGTCATAACTCCATTTTACATATCCCATAATCGCAAGTCCTTTCTCCTGATATTTCCGGCAGGTTACCGCCCACGCTGTGGCCTGCTGCATACTTTATATAATACTGCAGGGGTACAGTAACCTTCATCCTGTGCTGTCTCGTCTTATGCTGTCCTGCCTCATGCTATCTTACCTTACGCTGTCTAGTCTCATGCTGTCCCAACTTACGCTGTCTCATCTTATGCTGTCTCGTCATGAAGCCTTCAGGATGCTGCCATAATATCAAACTTTTTTGGTATTACCAATACAGTCCCTATTATAGCACGTGGTCTTACCAAAATCAATAGTGGTCTTACCAGATTAACGGGATTTTTACTGAAATTTTATTTAATTTTTTCAGGTGGATCAGCGATGAAATACAAGGCTGTTCTCCCCCTGCTGCTGCGCAATCTCCAGTATATATTTCTCAATGGTTTCCATATGTTCGCGCATCAGCTTCTCCGCCTGGTTCCGGTCTCCGGAAATAATGGCTTCCACCAGCCTTCTGTGCTGGTCATCCACCTCAAGAGCGGAATTATGTTTCTGCATAATATAGGCTCGGGTGCCGGAAATGATCTCCTCTGTCAGCTGCGCTGCCGCATCCAGAACATTATAGATCATAGGATTCCCTGCGATCCTGCCAATCTTCGTATGAAGCTTCTTATCAAGACCTGCACGGGCTTTCTCGTCCTCTGAGCTCTCCAGCTGTGCCAGGATGGAACGCAGATCTAATGCATCCTTCTCTGTACAATTCCCGGCTGCAAGAAGCGCAGCCTCCTGCTCCAGCGCAGAACGAAGTTCCTGTACCTGCTGTACATGGCTGTTATTCAGCTGAAAAAGAAGGGCCAGTGGTGCAGAAAGCCACTGATCCATATTCTCGGTAATATAGTTGCTCCGCCGCGGACCGTTGTGACAATTCCCATCAGCTCCAGTGCCCGCAGGACTTCACGGACAGCAGGTCTGGAAACTCCCAGTGATTCTGCCATAACACGTTCCGCAGGTAAAGTGTCCCCCGGCTTCAGTTCTCCCCGCCGGATATTTTCTATGATCTGCGCTAATATTCCGTCAAATGCTCGTTCTTCTGTAATCTTTGTAAACATGTCGTCCGTTTCGGCCGCCTTCCTTTATTATTGTGTTGCCTTCCTTTACATAAAAATCCCGGAATATAGACAAGTGGATATTTACCATTCTCAGTCATCATGCAGTTCTGCACCAGATGATCGCTCTGCAGCCATTCAGTCAGTCTGTGCATTTTGACTATTTGCCCTCTCTATTTTCCGGACTTTTATAGTAAATATTATACGATAATTCCCCAATTTAATCAATAGTAAATAATAATTGGTAAGACATATTATTTTGTTACTGTCCACTGGTAATATTCCGCGAGGTGTTTTTTGTGAACGAAGGTCACAGAAACCCGAGACATACCGTGCGAATTTATGCGATTAGCATAATTCTGTGCATCGCGAAGCGTGTTACTGAGAACGGAGTGAACAGTAATATTATTTTATTCCATTATTGAGAATGTTTTCTACTTCCTCCATCTGGCCCAGAAGCATTTTCTGGCGGTCGTCAAAAAGAAGACCTTTATTATGCCTGTAATACTGGTCAGAACCGTTCTCCCGAATGAACCAGAGACTATAATAGTTGGCATTCAGTTCTGTGATAAATGCCACCATTTCCTGACTGTCCCCAAAAGCAGCTTCCATAAAGTCGAAGACGTTCTGAAGAGTAAGAGATATTTCGTCGGTTCGGTTTTCGTAGGCTTCGGTTTCGGATTCGAAGAGGACTTTCACAACTCATAGTTCCTGTTTGACGATGGATCTTTCGATTCTGCTGCAGCACTTCTGCCTCCTGCCGGATATGAGCCTGATCTGGTTTTATCTGATCCGATTAATTCCGATCCGGTTATTTTCAATCCAGACGCATTTTCAAAAAATGACACAACACGTTTCTGTATACGCTCCTGCTGTTTTGTAAGAAGCTCACTCTTTTTGTCCTTTTCAAGATCCGCCTCTGCTTTTTCCATGAGATTTTTTGCTGTGAGGCTGTCCTGATCTTCTCTGAAGTACACCATATAATCATACAGTTTCGTGAGATAGGCATCGGTAAGATAGCATTCTGTAAAAAGCTCGCTGAGCTTTCCGTTGAGAAGGCTTACAATGCTCAAATGCTCGTCCAGAGAGGCTGTGCGGATCTTACCCAGAGTAATGGATCCCACTTTCCTTTCAGGATGTCCTCCACTTTATAGTCCGTTCTGTACTTATAATAAAGAGCCAGATAGCCTGCAAAATCCTTCGCGATCATCCTGTGCTGAATGTACTGACTGACCACCTCACGGTCTACGGTTTTTCCAAGGATCTCATAAACCTGGATCAGACGGGAAAGATCCTCCCAGCCTCTGGCTGTGGCAAAGATCTTTCGTCTACGGTATTCTCCACCCTGTAGAAATTTTTTCTGCGAAGCTCCAGATAGGAGATCACCGCCGGATGAATTCCCTGCTGATAGGCGTATTCCTTCCATACATCAAAGTCTGCCTCCACATCGATCTTCTTGATACGGTCCAGAGTGACCACATCGAATTCCCGGACGGATTTGTTATATTCTGGCGGGTTGCCTGCTGTGACGATCACCCAGCTTCCGGCACCTTCTGGTTTCCGAAGGTTTTTCCCTGAAGGAACTGCAGCATCATCGGCGCTAGTGTTTCAGATACGCAGTTGATCTCATCAATGAACAGGATGCCTTCTTTCAGACCTGTTTTTCCATTTTGTCGTAAACGGACGAAATGATCTCACTCATGGTATATTCCGTGACAGAAAATTCTTCCTCACCATAATTCTTTTTTACAATAAAAGGAAGTCCCACAGCACTCTGCCTGGTGTGGTGGGTAATGGTATAGGAAACAAGAGCAATCCCGCATTCCCTTGCTATCTGTTCCATAATCTGTGTCTTTCCGATTCCCGGAGCCCATAAGAAGGATCGGTCTCTGTCGGATTGCCGGGATCCGGTACTCACCGAATTCGTCCTTTGAAAGATATGCTTCTATGGAATCTCTGATCTCCTGCTTTGCTCGTTTTATGTTCATGGTATTCTCCTTTTCACGGCATATAAAAAACTGCCTGCAGGATCCTCCGCCTAAAACGGGTTGCCTTGCGCGACATCTGCAAAAAATATGCCTGAATCCAATGATAAATCGAAAATTGAATTCAGGCAAGTTTTTCACTACTATATAATTTTTTTTATTCTGCTGTCAGTGTGTGTATCAGGTTCAGAATACGTCCCGCACACATTCTGACAACTTCTTCCGAAAGCTTTCCGTCTTCAAAAGCTTTTCGGATATTTTCTGCGTCGTCTGCATTACCAGGCATGATAATATCATTTCCTGCTGTCACGCATTTCCACGGAATACTTCCATCTTCCGGAACCGTTGTATTCCAGTCTGACATGATCACACCGTCAAATCCCCATTCTTTTCGGGCAATGGCTGTACAGAGATCAACACTGTTTGCAGCATGGACACCATTCAGTAAATTATAGGAAGACATGATTGCCACTGGTCTGCTTTCTTTAACTGCAATCTCAAAACCACGCAGGTAAATTTCCCTCAGGGCACGTTCTGATACCTGTGCATCTACGCCCATACGATTATCTTCCTGATTGTTGCAGGCAAAATGCTTAACGGTAACACCGCAGCCAGGTCTGCTCTGCACTCCTTTGTCATGGCTGCTGCCATGGTTCCGGAAAGCAGCGGATCTTCGGAATAATACTCAAAATTTCTGCCGCACAGAGGGTTTCTCTGAATATTAAGACCAGGTGCTAGCCAGAGATCTATGTGGAATTCTTCCATTTCTTCTGCCACTGCTATTCCAACTTTTCCACAAGGGCAGTATCCCAGGTCTGAGCCAGTGCAGTTCCAACCGGAAATGCCGTACAGAACTGATAATATCTGTCTGCGTTTTCGTGAGTCTCATCTGTTCTCAGGTATCCATTTTCCAGAGATCCAAGGACACCGATTCCATATACTGTGTCTGTTTCTCTGTCTACTTCATAATTCTGCTGAAGTCTCAGTCCTGCCGGCCCATCGGCATGATCAGTGAGGAAACACCATATTGCTCATAAAGAGCAGCCGTGGTCTCACCGGCAGAACCAGGAACACGGATTCCTGCCGCCCCCAGATTACTGGAGATTCCAGCAATATTTCCATAAAACAGCGGGAGCAGATCCTTTGCAGGAATCTTATTTTCCGGTTGGCAGGTGCATTCTGTTCTCTTCTCTGGTTCAGGATAATAGATATATCTTCCAATCTTCTCATTCTCTGCCTTCTCTTTCCATTTCAGAGTTCTGGCAGAAAGATTCTGGCGGTCATAAACTTCTTCAGTAATATCAGTCTGATTCTCAAGGATATTCGTTTTATCCAGGATCACACTCTCCGGCACTTCAAGCATTGCAGCCAGCGTAAGCGATGCAATGCTGTTTCCGACCCAGACAGCATAATAACCTTTTTCAGCAATCCAGGCATGCTGCTCTTCGGAAAAATATGCCAGTGTCTTTCTGTCGATCCTGATTTTCAGCAGTTCTTTTTCCCCCGGCTTCAGAAGTTTTGTTTTTGCAAAGCCAGCCAGCCGACGGTATTCCTTACCTGATTCATCCTGTGGAAGAGACACATAGACCTGCACGACCTCTTTTCCCGAAAAAGTTTCTCCTGTATTCGTTACCTCTGCTTCAACTTCAACGCCATCCCCTGATGTTTTCATCCCATGGAAGCGTATCTGCATTTCTGTGTAAGAAAGTCCATATCCAAACGGAAACAGCGGTTTTACACCAAAAGTATCAAAATAACGATATCCTGTATAAATTCCTTCCCTGTACTCTTCTCTTTCAAGCTTGCCATTAAGATAGCTGTATTCCTCTGCACACGGATAATCCTCATACCTTCTGGCCCATGTTGCAGTCAGCTTGCCGCCTGGAGTTACCTTTCCCAGAAGGACATTGGCGAGGGCAAGTCCGCCTCTTTGTCCAAGCTGGGAAATATTCAGGACAGCACAGATATTTTCTGTTTCTTCCAGAATATCTGTCAGTTCTACCGGACCGCCGGAATTCAGGATAAGTACTGTAGGAATCTTCTGTGCATCAAGGAACCGGATATCCTCCCGCTCCCGTCTGCTCAGATAATAATCTCCCTCGACCCTGCGCCTATCCTTTCCCTCACCGGAAATCCTGCTTACCACATAGATTGCTGTCTGGGCATCGACAGTATCTTCTGCTGTGACTGCACGGCCTTCCGGCATTGCAAAGGGATTTTCCGCATAGGCATCAAAAGGATTTTCCACAAACTTTGCTTCTTCCAGTATTTTTTCTTTCCATGCCCGGCGTGCTTCTGCGTATATTGACTCATAATTGGCCAGCCATTTCTCGCTTACGATCTGAATACCGTTTTCTTTCAGTCCCTGATAAATAGAAATGTTACTTCTGTTATTCACATCACCGGAACCTGTTCCGCCTTTCACTGTCTTTCCCGCACCGGCGCCGTATAAACCTATTTTCGTGGAAATATTCAGAGGGAGTATTTTTTTATCATTTTTCAGCAGTACAATACCCTCCTCTGCTGCTTTTTCCGAAAGAAGACCGTTTCGTATTTCACGGTCTGACATGCTGTGTTTCTTTGTTCCGCTGTGTTTCCATTTCTTAACTGTCATATCTTACCTGCTACCTTTTGTTATTCTTTTACGCCTCCAAGTGTCACTCCTGCGATGATAAACTTGGAAAGAAGGAGATATACGATAATGATCGGCACAATGGCAACTGTGATCATCATGTAAATCTTACCCATATCAAAATTCATATAATCTGCTCCACGAAGTGTTGCAATCAGGATTGGAACAGTCATCTTGCTTTTAGACTGGATAACCAGAGCAGGAACGAAATAATTGTTCCAGGAGCCTACAAATGTAAAAATCGCCTGTACAGCGATTGCCGGCTTCATGATTGGCAGGACAATACTGTTAAAAGTACGGAATTCTCCGGAGCCGTCAATTCTGGCTGCTTCTACCAGTGACATCGGCAGTGAGGACTGCAGATAGCTGTACATAAAATAGAATACGGCCGGTGACGCAACAGACGGAATGATCAACGGAAGCAGGGAATCATATAATCCCATCTTTGTGATCAGACGAAGGAAGCCCATTGCAGTTACCTGTGTCGGCATGACGAGGATCGCCATGATAAATGTAAACGCTATATTCCTTGCCTTGAAATCATAGGCATAAAGACCATATGCTGTCAGTGAGGAAAAATATGTACATAATACTGCACTGCATCCGGACACGATAATACTGTTAAGAATTCCCCTGAACATCGGAAAGCTTCCGTCATTTGCAACATTCATCAGGTTTTTCCAGAAATATTTTCCAGGAAGAGCAGAAAATCCCTTCTGAAGCTCTGCATGAGAATGAGACGCATTCACGATCAGTACATAAAAGAAAAAGAGACACATAAAGGAAAGAATAATAAGTACACATGTGCCACGATACTTCTGATCCTGCTGGCTGTCTTATCTTTCATCATTTTGTTTTTCTCCTTTCTGCTCTTGCTCTCTTTTTCGCTGCTTTCTTAGATCCGTCCGGATCATTGTCGTTAGTCATACGATATACAAAGAAGCAGAGGATTGCACTGATAATAAACAGGTATACAGACAATGCTCCGGCCATACCATAATTCTTGCTCTTCAGATGGCTGTTCAGGAACATAATCAGTGTCATGGATGTTCTGTCCGGATTACCCTGTCCGTTTGTGAGGATCTGCGGTACATCAAACATCTGAAGGCCACCGATGATGGAAGTGATCAGAGTATAGGAAAGAATCGGACGAATCAGTGGAAGCGTAATATAGACGAAACGCTGAATGCTGTTGCATCCGTCCAGATCCGATGCTTCAAAAATATCCATACTGATTCCCATTACTGCTGCCATCAGCATGATGGTCGTGTTTCCGAACCACATCAGGAAATTCATGAAACCTACCAATGATCTTGTTCCCAGAACAGAGCCCAGAAAATCAATTGGTTCCTTTATCCAGCCCAGTGAACACAAAATGGAGTTTACAGGTCCGTTTGTGGAAAACATGGTAAAAAACAGAAGTGCAAATGCTGATGCCATGATCAGGTTCGGCAGATAAATTACAACCTTAAAAAACTGCTTGCCATGAAGCTTCAGCCTGGCATCAGTAAACCAGCATGCAAGCACCAGTGCAATAACGATCTGCGGAACAAATCCGATCACCCAAAGGATCAGTGTATTCAGTCCGTATTTCAGCATGTCAGAATGCAGAAGACTGACATAATTGGCAAGTCCTATAAAATTAGGACCAATCTGCTTGATTCCAGAACGGAAATATTCAAAAAAGCTGTATCTCACTGTATCAAACAGCGGAATCAGCGAAAAGATAAAATAGATCACAAAAAACGGAAGAATAAATATGTATCCCCATTTTCCGTAATTAACGCTCTTTTTCTTCATAATGCTCTTCCTTTCCAGCAAGCTGCAGGATCCAAAGATCCTGCAGCATCAACAATTATCCTCATGTGGTATTTATTCCGGCCACTGGATCTCTGTGATCTCCGGATAACGCTCCTGAATAGCTGTCTCAAAGTTGGCTTTTGCTTTGTCAAAGTCTACTTTACCCTGGAAGTAATCACTGAAAGCGTTCTGGATCAGCTCTACACAACCCTGGTCATATGCGGAAAGCGGTGCGATCTTGATATTCTCTGCAACCGGTGCAAAATACTCAAACGGGTTCTGTCCACCAAGGAAATCAGATGCGAAATCTGCATTTGTAGCTGCATCTTTCATACCGGATTTTGTATTTGTAAAATCAGAGTATTCTTTGGAAATCTTAAGAAGATTATCCTGATTTCCCGTCATTGCCAGGATAATATCTTTGACATGTTCCGGATTATCTGTTCCTGTTGCAGCCTGAATGTAAGAGCCACCCCAGTTGTATTCCTGCGGAGGATTTGTAACAGCCCAGTCACCTTCTGCTCCATCCCAGTTTGGTTTCAGAGTAAAGTCGATACCCCATGCCGGGAAGAGGAATGCGAATACCTTGGACTCAGAACTCATTGCCTTGTTCCAGTCATCGTTCCACTGACCTTTTACAGTTTTGTTAAGATAACCTGCATCCAGCCACTCTTTGGAATCTTTTACCCAGTCCATGATCTTTGAATCTACTTTGATCACAGAATCACCGGACTCTACCCACGGATTCTCAATGCTGTTTCCATATAAACGAAAAGTGTCTGCATAAGAAGCAAATGTATAATATCCTTTTTCTTTCAGCTGAGCTGCTGTTTCTTTAGCTGTATCCCAGTCTTTCATCTTCTCGCCAACTTCTTTCGGGTCATCAGTACCGAAAACATCTTTCGCAATGTCACGACGATATACAAGGACACCCGGGCAGCACTGCCATGTGGCGCCTCTCTGTACTCCATCCGCATCAGAAGCTGTTGTTTTCGTGAAATCATACTGATCTGCAAGATCCTTGTCCGGATCAATGCCAAGATCAGTAAGAGGCATTGCAACATCTGCATCTTTGTCTGTATATTTGAACACATAATCTGTCTCAGAAAGGAACATGTCTACCTTATCATCTGCACTTGCATCAGCCTGGTTGAGAAGTGCCTCATCCAGTTTCTGCTGATATACGCCATCCTGGTTCGGATTTACGATCCAGTGGATCTCTGTACCATCTTTCAGTTTTGTAACTGTACCATCTTTGGAAGTGGACTCTACTTCCGGATAAATAGCTTCCAGTCTCTGACGGAACTCATCATTCCAGGAATAAATATTGATCACTTTTCCCTCATCCGATCCTTTTGCAGATACACAGCTTACATTTGCTGCCATCATTCCACAAACCATTGCTGCTGCAAGGATCATAGATACCGCTCTTTTCTTCATAGTATAAATCCTCCTTTTTCTGTAGCATCCCCGATGCTTTACCTTTGATGATAAAAATATACCATTTTTTTATCTGCGATTATATTATTAATCTTAACAAAATGTCAGATTCATGTCATAATATAAAAAACCAACACATTCCCTAAACATCAACATATAAGGAGGATATCAATATGTCCATTTCCCAAGACTGGATTACTAATGAACTGGAAGATACAGAACTGGAAGCTCTTCATCGCTCTCCCTCTGTGGAATATTCTTTTTACAATGCCGTAAGAGCCGGTGATATGGAAGCTGTAAACAAAAATTGCGAGGAAGACTCTTTTCTGCATCTGAAGGGAACCGGTATCCTCTCCAAAAATCCTCTGACCAACCTGAAGTATCATTTCGTTGTCACTACTGTCATGCTCACCCGTTACTGTATTGACGGTGGACTGGACCTGAACAGGCATATCGTCTCAGCGATTTTTACATTCTGAAAATGGATTCCTGCACACTGTACGCCAGATTGCAGATCTGCATCATATTATGGCCAGAGATTTTACCGGAAAAATGATCCTCCAGAAAAAAGCTCTATTCTTTCCAGACCGGTCATGCAATGCGTGGACTATATTTACGGTCACATTAAGGAGCGTATCACCATTCAGGATCTGTCAGAACATACCGGACTCTCTCCCAGTTATCTGTCCAGAGTATTCAAACAGAATCTTGGAGTATCCATAAGTGATTACATCCGCGAGAAAAAAATCGAAAAAGCCACTCACCTGCTCCGATACTCTGATAAAGCAGTAGTTGATATCGCCAATTATCTGAATTTCTCTTCACAGAGTCATTTTATCCAGATCTTTGAAAACTTCACCGGCCTTACCCCAAAGAAGTACCGTGACAAATATTACAAATCCATGTGGTAAACATCCTTATTATTTATGGCTGATATTTTTTATCAGCATCAAAAACGCATCCCCGCAGTTTTTTACAACTGTGGGATGCCGTTTTCCTATTGATACTTCTGTTTCTGTAATTTAACAATTATGTATAACCGATTTCGGTTACATCAGTTCCACTTTGATCCTGTGTGTTTCTTTTACAGAAAGCTTTGCGAGCAGTTCCCGATCTATACGTACACAGGTACTCTGTTTGTTTTTCATTTCCTTTTCATCGCACCATACTGTTTTTATTTTATATTCTGAAGGAAGTTTTTTCTCCGGATTGCAGATACAGATCTCCAGCTTTCTTCCGGCAAATTCCATAGTAAGAGATGCCTGTCCATTCTCATTATACTGCTCCGGCATCAGTGCCGGCGCGATCACCAGATCTCCAAGATCTCCTCTGACGCCAAATACCTCTGTGATCATAGTCAGCATATACCAGCTTGCAGCACCGGTAAGATATGCATACAATCCTCTTCCCTGATTATCAAAATATTCCGGAATTCCAGGATACATCCTGCTGTTCTCAAAATCCATGGCAGCGTCCAGAAGCGTTTCCAGAACCTTATGTCCTTCTTTTGCATAGCCGTTTTTATACAGTGCATTGCCATACATAACAGCCATATGGGAAAATACCGCTCCGTTTTCCTTTTCTCCATAAGCAAACCCGAACATTCTTCCCAGATCAAATTTTTCTTCATGGAAATTGGTATTCAGGCGATATCCTCCTGCCTGACGGTCAAAAAGATATTTATCCGCACTTTTACAGATAGACTCAATCTGATCTTTCTGTGCGGTTTTACTCATGATTGCAAATACCTGACTGGTAAGCATCATACGTATCTGGCTGTTTTCTGCCCTTTCCACAGGACGTTTATGATCATCATAATATCCGTTGAACCAGCCGTTTTCTCCGTCTTTTACCCATTCTCTTCTGCGGATGTTTTCCATCATCCAATCTGCCTTTTCATCCAGATTCCGGCTAAGCTGGTCCAGACGGATCACAATAGTATTTCCGCTGATATCATGTGCACATTTTTCTGTGTACTGTCTCAGAAGCTGCTGCTTTTTCTCCGGGCTTTCATAAAGCTCACGGTCTCCGGTAAACAGGATTTCCATTTCTTCCGCAACTTCAATCCTGTCAAACATTTCCTTTTCCTGAAGTTTTCTCAGATATTCTGCGATGTTCTTCATATTTCCAGCATATGCACAGGTAAATGCCACACTCTCACCATTTTCCCATGCCATATCCATGGCATCGTTCCAGTCTGCCCCGTGAAGTTTCATCTCGTTGTGCTCTCCTACATCATAAAAAGCACAGAGATTTTCCAGCAAAATGTGTTCCAGAACCGTTCCGTAATAAATCTCACCGGATTCTGTTTTCTGATTTTCTCCATAGGCACTGCTCCATTTTTCATCATGCGCAGTTCCTCTTTTTGTCTGAAGATCCTTGAAATATGGAATCTTCTCAAAAAGGACATTCATATCCCCGGTCTGATCCATATAAAGCTGCGTTGTCACAAATGGCCAGAAAGCATGATCCATCCACACGCGGGCAATGTTGTTGCGGTCTGCGATAAATTCACCCTGTCTGTTTCCGATGATCGTGGCATTGGTTCCATCAATGCGTACTCCACCGTAATTATCGACGATCATCTGACGTACAACAGAAGGCTCCATGATCAGAAGTGCCAGACAGTCCTGCCAGAGATCACGCCAGCCTCTTCCACCTTTTCCATAATCATGATACGGGAGGAATGAACAACCGTAAATTCTTCTTAATATCGGCTGGAAACAGATCCATTTCAGATAATTATCTCTGTCCTCATCACCTGTCTCAAAAGAAACATTCACTTTTTCTGTCCAGTATTTTTTACATGTTCAAATTCTCTTGCAACCTGTTTTTCAGTTCTGTAAAACCGTGCAGTCTCCTCCGGCAGCTGATTTTTTTCAGATATTCCCGCTGTCACAACATATACAGCTGTTTCATGTGGTCTCAGAACCCTGGATGCAAAACGAATACCACCGACAGCTTCCTTTCCTTCAATTTCTGTTCCTGCCGGAACACCTTTTTTCTCTTCTCTGACCACCTCCGGAATCAGGAAAGAACCGCCTTCTCCGATAAACATTTCCACATCAGGATAAAAGCTTTCCGGTTCCGTTCCCTCGCCTTCAGATCCATATACAAAATATGCAGTATTATTCTTCTGATGACCTCTTTCATCAAAAGAAAGCACCGGTTTTACTTCAACACCGTACTCCGTTGTTCTTATCCTGTGCAAAGGGAAGTCACATGCCTGTGATCTCTGAGATTGTCTGCACTTCTTCCATATACAGGTATTACAGCAACCGGTGTGATCTCCTGTTCTTCCTCTTCAATATTGGTAATCTTTACAAGATGGACCTCCGCATCACCTTTCACTGTCACAAAAGACAAAATCTCTGACTGAAGTCCGTATTTCTCAGAAGTTCTGTGCAGCTTTTGCCACATAAATCCGGCTTCCAGGCTGCTTTTATCCTGTTTATCAGTATATTTCTGAAATTCCTGTTCTGCCGAAACTCCGCATGCTGACCAGTAACCTTTTCCTTTTATCTTGCACCAGAATTCTGGTGTTTCGATTATTATGAAGATTCTCAATGCTTACCGGTTCCAGCAGAAAATGATTCTGATCCAGTTTGCTGTCTCCTCCCAGAGAAGGGGTGATCGCGGATTTTAATCCGTTTTCTCCGGCCAGAGGTATATATAAACCGCTGTAATTCTCCGGATTTTCTATGGAAAAACTTCCATTTTTATCCTGAAATTTTATATATTTCATTCTGTGATCTCCTTCCTGCCAAAATAAAACGGTATTTATATTCCATTTTACTTTGTATTCATAAATGTGATCTCCTCGCAATTTATATCCATTATGTCATGACATATAGAATTCAATTTCTGTCTCACCGGTAAGTTTCTCCTGCGGAATATAATTACCCGAAAGTTCTTCTCCATTTACATAGAGTTTTTTACATCCGGCTTCCACATGTCCTGGATTCTTCACAGTGATATGGAGATGACATCCACGGAAATCCTTGCTTATCTCAAACTTCTCCCATTCTTTTGGAATCGATGGTGCTATACGTAAGCCATAGAAATCCGGACGCATGCCAAGAATTCCTTCTACACATCCTACCATCACAGTAGATGCTGTTCCTGTCAGCCAGTGCACATGAGATCGTCCGAAATTCGGGCTTGCTTTTCCTTCTGTAAACTGTCCATAGCAGTATGGCTCCAGCTGTCTGATCTCAGCCCTGTCATTCTGCGCTGCCGGAGCATTCTCCAGGAAATAATTAAATGCACGCTCACCATGTCCGCAAAGTGCTTCTGCCAGAATGAGCCATCCCTGTGACTGTGAAAAGATTCCCGCATTTTCCTTTGTTCCTGCATTGTAGATAACCGCAAGTGCTCCGTCGAAAGCATTTGATGATATGGAGGATCCATAAGGATTGCACCGTATTCTGTATTCAATCTTTCATAAACCATTTGAAGAGCCAGATCTGCCTGCCGCTCTGTTGCAAGGCCGCTGATCACAGCCCAGCTCTGTGGATTCAGCCACATATTTGCCTCCGGGTCAGTTCTCTTTCCGATAACCTCTCCCCGCTCCGTAAACCCACGGATAAAACGATCTTCATTCCAACAGAGTTCCTGGATCAATTTTCCAAGCTGCTCTTGTTTTTCTTCCAGGTATTTTATATATTTTTCATCTTTTTTGTACTTTGCAAACTCTTTCAGGATAGTCATTGCATAATAGAACTGTAATGCAACGAAAGTAGATTCCCCATCCTTTCCAAGTCTCAGACAATCATTCCAGTCTGCATAAAGTCCGGCCGCATTCCATGTCTGCCAAGATGGTTCATGGAGAAGTCAATAGCTCTTTTCAGATGCTCGTATACAGTTCCTTCATCCTTGTTTGCAAACGGGATCACTTCATCGATGAATGCAAAATTTCCAGTCTCTGAAATATATTTGTATACAGTAGGGAACAGCCAGAGTGCATCATCTGCGCGGTATGCCGGATGACCGGTTTCCTGTACATAGGACGCATCATCCGGTGTATCCTCATGTCCCGGATTATGTGTGAATTTCACAAGTGGAAGACCGCCGCCGTTATCTACCTGTGCTGACAACATGAAACGGATCTTATCCAGTGCCATTTGGGGTGCAAGATGGATCACACCCTGGATATCCTGTACAGTATCACGGTATCCATATCCGTTACGAAGTCCGCAATAAGTAAAAGATGCTGCACGTGACCAGATAAATGTCATAAAACAGTTATATGCGTTCCATGTATTGATCATGGTATCGAATTCCGGACTTGGTGTTCTGATCTGAAAATGTGCAAGCTGTCCGTGCCAGTAACTGATCAGTTCTTCAAGCTCCACCGCGCATGTTTTTTCACAGTCTGCATAATGTGCTATAATCTCCGCTGCTTCATTATCCTCCTTCATTCCTGCCAGAAAAGCCATTTCCCGACTTTCTCCCGGTTCCAGAGTAATTACAGCTGAAAGAGCTCCACAGCTGTTTTCATTATAATTTCCCTCATTACATAATACACCGGCTTCAACCCCTGCCGGATTGTTGTATCCGTGATATCTTCCAAGGAATTTTTCCCTGTCACCACACCAGGAAGAAACCTTCTCTCCAGCCAGGCCGAAGAATCGGTTGAACACGTTCTTGTTATCAACCTCTTCCCCATCCTTAAGGCCGTCCAGATTCGCATGGATCATCTGACGTACACGATCTCCACAGAATACTGTTCTTGTAATATACTGGGAATACTGCAGATTCACCTGATCCTGTTCATAATTGCTGTTATTTGTAAACTCTGCATATCCAGTCACACTGATCTCACGTTTTCTGTCTGAGCAGTTGGTAACTTTTAGATTCCATACCTCGTAGGACTGCCCAAGCGGTACATAGTATCTCACCTCTGAATGTATCTCGCTGTAATCTGCCATCATTTTAGTATAGGCTGTGCCATGATGACATTCACTTTTATACTCACTGAGATCTTTGCCAACCGGCTGCCAGGATGCTGACCAATAATCTTTTGTGTCATTATCCCTGAGATAAATATATCTTCCCGGCTGATCAAACTGATTAAAAATATATCTCAGGATTCTGCCGTTCGCCCCGGATTTTGCAAAGCTGTATCCCCCTGCATTATTGGAAACGATTGCTCCGTATTCCGGCGATCCCAAATAATTCACCCACGGAGCAGGTGTGTCCGGCCTGGTAATCACATATTCCTTTTTTTCTTCATCAAAATACCCATATCTCATGCCATACAATCTCCTGTTCTGTATATTTTCCGTAACATTGTCTGTTGTTACCTATTTTCTACACTATAACTGATATGCAGATAGCAATATACAAAATAAAAGATTAAAATATCAGATTCATGACATAAGATATGGATATAATTCTTTACAATTCTTCCTCCGTGATCACCAGCTTCATGGCCCAGGCCGGGATATCCACATCCTCAGGCTCCTGCTCCATAAATACAAATGCTGTCCGGTATGGCGGCATCTTTGCCGGAAAAAGCCCGTATCCGTCTGTAAAATACACCAGGCCCTTAAGATTTTCAAACTCACGTTTTTCCATCAGCTCTTCCACATAAGCAAAAGCCGGACGGAAATCTGTACCTCCATCACCGTAAAGTTCCAGGCTGTTCATATACTCCTGCAATTCCTCTGCACCGGTGATCTTTACATCCGAATGCACCTTCTCATCACACTGGATAATGTGTATATTTACCTTCTGGAAAAAATTCCCGCTGTCGCTTAAGATCCCATAGGTTTCCTCCAGAAATCTCTGTACCAGTTCTCCTGAACAGGACATGGAAGTATCGATCACAATGACAAATTCCGAAACTTTTTTCACTTCTCTGGTTTCCAGGGGTTCGATCAGCGGCATATTCCCGTAAAGGGAAAGCCCGTAGGTATAAAAATTATAATCAAAGCTGTCCGGATCTACAGTCAGTTCTTCCCGAAATACTGCAAACTTCCGCAGAAATTCCCGATAATCATATCGTTCCCGGTTCTCTATTTTCAGCTGGTCCAGAAAATCTCCGTCCTGCTCTCCTGACTCTCTGGAAAAAGTTCCAAGGTCTGTCTCGATCCCATCGCTGATATCTCCCCATTTTTTGCTCATCAGGGGATTGGGTTTCCGGTCGGGCTGCTGGTTTGCCCAGTATTTATGGTCGTCCACGTAGAACTCTTTTTCAAGCTGTGCCAGTTCTTTTCCTTCAGAAATTCTTCTTTCAGAATCTTGTAGATTCTCTCTGCATTCAGCGTCTTCTTTTCCTTTTCCAGAAGACGGTAGGTTTCCCTCCGGAGAAGACTTCTGGAATATCGGACTGAGCGGTGGTAGATCCCGTCGATCATATGCTCCACTGCAATATCGCAGCTTAAATTCCACAAACGCTTCTCTATTCCCGCTTCCAAGTGCCGGAAATCGCAGTGAAATACCATATGGAGATATCCTCGATTCACAAGAATCCTGTTTTCTTTATAAAGCCCGCCAAGCTGTGCCGGATGGAAGTACATCACAGCCCCGTCTGTTCCAAACGGACTGACCGAACCATCCATCTGATAAATAAATCTGCTCAGCGCCACATCCAGAAAACGCATACCAAGATACAGCTCGTCTCTTGCCGCCCGGAGGATGCTGCTGCCGATGTCCTGGAGACGCTGGGCTGCCTCCTGGGAATTGGATCCCTGACCGGGCAGGAAGTTATTTTTATTTTTTCAGTTGTTTCTATGCCTTTCAGGATTTCCACCTCCTCTGATCTGCTGTTACAGTTCTTTTTTCATTAATTTACCATTATTGTTTACACATAATCTCATAATTCACTTGTAGCTTATTTTTCTCATATTCTCTCAGACACTCTATAAACTTAATTTTTCTGCATAAAGAAATGTTCGCATGCCATTCTACGCAAGACCTCCTCAATTTGTCATCAGGCTCTTCCAACTTACAGCTGAAATTTCTTCCTCCGTCTCGCTGGCCGCCCATCATCTTCTGTCTCCCCGGCCACCTTCTGTTCTTCCTCCAGCATCCGGCTGCGCTCATTCATCAAAAACGCGGAAATCTCCATATCCTTCTTTCCGGAAGCCACATCAATACTGTGTTCCAGTCCCTCTCTGTTCCAGAGTTTTTCCCGGGAAAGCAGTTCCAAACCATTTAAGTTTCCGCTCTCCACCAGATATTCCCCGATATCCTTAATATTTCCCCGGATATAATCCTCATACTGCTTCTTCGCTTTTTTACTCAGCAGCCACGGATAACAAAGTCGTCCGAAGCTCATATCCACCAGGACCTCCAGCTTATCCATCACCACTGCCATATCAAACAGGCTGTCATACTCCGCGAAATCCAGTTCTTTATTATAGAAGCATTGCCGGTAATTGGTCCCTGAGCCATGATACTCCGTAAACAAAATTCTCGCAGGCGTATTCTCCACCGCCTCATCATAATGCTCCGGAAAAACCATATGCGCACGTTTTTCACCTGTCTCGCCATTTTCATACAGAAAATCCACATCGATCTTCTGCCATAACTCCCCAAGAATCTCCTTCGCACAGGATTTGATTCCCTTTTTCTGATGGATCAAAAGCTCCTTCAGTCCGCTGCATCCCGTAAATGCCCCGGTTCCCACCTGCATCAGCGTATCCGAAAACTCCAGCTGCTCCAGTTTTTTGCATCCATAAAAAATATATCTTCCGATTTCCTTCAGTGTATCGGGAAAAACAATCTCCTGCACTTCCTCTCCGGCAAGAAGTCTCTCTTCCCCGAACGAAATTACATCTTCGCTCTCCCAGGTTTCTGCATCTTCTTCTCCATCCTTGTGTACGGAAAACGCATACGGCGCCGCACTGACTACCGGAAACCCTTGAATTTCTGCCGGGATCACGATCGGTTATCGGTACCGTAACAGCGGATAATTTCTATTGTATTATTTTTGATTCTGTAATGTATTTTCATAATTCTCCATTATACGTGAACGGATATCCGAAATCCATTTCCCGTTTTCATTCTTCAGGAATCATCTCATCTACTGCTGATCCTGATCTTCTATAGCACGTCTGCATTTCATTGTAGTCTCATTATCCATTTCATGCAAGAAATTTTCCCATGTCCCTATAGCACTCCTCTAAAATAATGCATCTTAATCCAGCCCATCAGAATGTGAAATCCTGCGTCAGATATCTTTGCCGTGCGTAAATTCTTTCTGATACATAAAACAGCCCGTCAGACATACGATGATCTTTAATTCATCTGATATCTGACAGGCTGTATGCAACACAAAATAAACATCTGCATTATACTCTGTTTCACACCCATGAGCACAACTTTATTTACTTCTTATAAGTACTGGCTGAACTCCACTTTCTCCTTATTCGGTCCTTCGATAGTAAAGAACTTCACACCATTCTCCCAGAACGGCAGGAAATGGACTTCATCATTGGTAGTATTCAGTCCGGCTGCTGTTACCAGCTCGTGGACTTTCTCCACATCCTTCACATCAATGGCAACATGGTCGATGGCACCGGATTCCATTTTTGCAGCTTTGTTCTCGTACGTCTCGATCACAAGATTTCCAAGCTTCAGGAAAGCAACCTTCTCATTGGCAGCCTCGTTCACTGTCTGAAAAGCGATCTCAAATCCCAGTGCTTCATAAAATTTAATGGTTGTCTCAATGTCATTGGTCGGCACACCTACATGCTGAATTCCGTTCATCTGATCTTTTAAATTCATTTCAAAACCCCATCCTTTCATAAATCTGACATGCTCATAAACACAATCGCTTCGCAATTTAGATATAACTCTGCTACAGGTTTATGAATACGATTCCTCTGCAATTCTGCGTTCCACCTGCGCAAGCTCCGGCATTGCCGGGATCGCACCTTTTTTCTCCACGCAGAGACTGGCCACCGCATTACCGAAACGGACAAATTCCTTCAGTTCCTCCTGTGTCAGCTCGTCCGGCTGTTTCTCCGATGTGCTGACCTTATACAGGAATCCTCCCCAGAAGGAATCACCGGCTCCGTTTGTATCCGCAATCTGTTTCACTGAAAATCCCGGCACCATACAGCTCCATCTTTGCTGTAAATATAAGCTCCTTCACCGCCAAGAGTAACTGCCACGACCTTCACGCCCTGCTCATACAGTATCTTCGCTGCTTCCCGGACATCCTTATGATCTGTCAGAAGCTCGGTTTCCTCATCTGAAATCTTCATGAGATCCACATAAGGTACCAGACTTCTCATATATTTTTTGGCAGTTTTTTCATCCGGCCACAGAGATGCACGGTAATTGGGATCGTAAGAAATCACGCTGCCCTTGTTTTTCGCTCTTTTTACCGCATAAAACGTGGTATCCCTTGCAGGCTGGTCTGTCAGTGACAGAGAACCCACATGAAAAATATTTGTGCGGTCCAGCACATCCACATCTACCTCTTCCTTCTGGAGCTTCGTATCTGCACCCGGCTTTCTTGCAAAGGAGAATGTACGCTCTCCATTTTCATTTACCTCCACAAAAGCCAGAGTTGTGAAATAATCCTCATCCAGAAACATCCCTTTTGTATCTACTTTTTCTCTCTGAAGAACAGAACGGAGGAATTCTCCATGCATGTCTTTTCCGGCTTTTCCGATAAAGGCAGTATGTGCACCGAGTCTGCTGGCTGCAACTGCAACATTGGCAGGTGCCCCGCCCGGATTTCTGGCATACAGCATCTGTCCGTCATCGTTGATATCCTGAGATGTAAAATCGATCAGGATCTCACCAAAGGTTGTGATATCGTAGATAGATCTTTGCGCTGCATCGTTGGTATCCGCAAGAAGATTCTGTTCGAGCAGCTGAAACAGGATTTTTTCACATTCCCTGTCGTTATCTGTGTGGACATGCAGCTCACCTTCCTCGAACTCCGGCATACTTAAGACACCAAGCATGGATTTCGCATTAACTGCATAGCGACCATAACATAATTCTACATCATATGGGATACCTTCTGCAATACTAACCAGCTTTCTGGCACTCTGCATGGTTCCCAGAACTACTTTTACTATCATCTTTTTTACTCCTATGCAAACAGGGTGATCACAATGGCACATACAAGTCCGGTAAGGCCTACGATGGTCTCCATGGCTGTCCATGATTTTAAGTTGTTTTTTCGTCGATTTCAAGAAGAGAGCTTACCAGCCAGAATCCGGAATCATTTACATGGCTGAATGCCGTTGCACCGCCGTTGATGGCACAGACCATTGCTGCCAGATAAACCGGTGACAGGTCTGCAACTCCGGGCATAGCAGCCATAATTCCTGCTGCCATTGTCATAGCCACAACTGCCGCACCAACAGATGCGCGGATCAGAGCTGCAATAAGAAATGCGACCAGTACAAGCGGAAGTCCGCTTTTTTCCAGGGCTGGCCCTATAATGTTTCCCATACCGCAGTCCTGAAGAACCCAGCGGATGATACCTCCACCAGTGATGACCAGAAGAATCTGTCCTGTAGGCTTCAGTGAACGATCCAGGATCTTCTTTAACTGCTCTCCATTGTAGCCCTGTTTCTTTCCGAGGAAATACATGGCAAGCAATACTGCTATGATCAGTGCCACAAATGGTGTTCCCAGAAATTCCAGAACAGGACGTGCCGCGTCGATTCCCGGAATGTATTCAGAAACTGTATTGCACAGGATCAGTACCAGCGGAACAAGAATGATACATAATACTGTAGAAAATTTCGGCAGATTGGCTTCTTCCTCCTCACGTACCTCCTGGATATTGGAGGGAAGCCCTGTGTTGATCTTTTTGCCGATAAATTTGGACCATAAGATTCCTGCAAAAATCAGAGATAAAATACCTACCGGCACACCCACCGCGATCATCACTCCGAGATCCACATTCAGCATATTTGCCACCAGAACAGATCCTGCTGATGGCGGAATGAATGCAAAACCGGTGGCAAGGCCCGCAAGAAGCGGGATTACATAATATAAAGTCGATTTCTTTGTTTTCTTCGCAAGTCCGAATGCCAGAGGGATCAGAATCACAACGCCAGCCTCAAAAAACACGGTGGTTCCAACCACAAGCCCTGTGATTCCAAGAGCGATTCCTGCCTTTTTTTCACCAAATTTGTTTATCAGTGTCTGGGCAACGCACTGTGCGCCGCCGGACACTTCCAATATCCCGCCGAACAGAGAGCCCAGTCCAATCAGGAGTATGATTCCCTGTAAGGTTTCTCCTGCGCCGTTTTCCACAGTGCTTACCAGCGTTGGAACCGGCATTCCGGCACCAAGCCCGATAACCAGTGCAGCGATCAACAGGGATAAAACCGGGTGAATCTTAAATTTTATGATAAGTAACAATAATAATAAAATCCCTGCTGCTGCCGCGATCAACAGTCTTAACGGATCTGCCGCAAATACCGGTTCTGTCATCTTTCCATTTACCTCATTTCTCTTTATTCACTACTTACGGATTGCTGTCTGACTTTTGAACTCTGATGTTTCATTTTACATATTTATGAATAGTTGCCTTTACAGCTCCGGGTCCTGCGATCATCTCACGGAACATATCCTCGATCTTCTCTCCGACACCATCTTTATAAAGGTCTGTGAAGAACAATCTCTCATTGGAAAGGATCGGCTTCAGCTGATCCTTGAAGGTTTCCGGTTTTCCGATCACGATATCGCCAAGCTGCTCTGTGATTTCCTCATTCATCGGGTCCGGGGCAAGCTCAAATTTGTTTCCTTCGTCATCTACAGCCAGCATATATCTCAGCCATCCGGCGATTCCAAGGGGGATTGCTGTCAGTCTGGAAGCATCTCCAAATTTCTTCACATATGCTTTTACAGTCTCACCGAAACGGATACCTACCATCTGGGACACATCTACAGCCAGACGGAGGTTGGTATCTCCAAGATACTCATTCGGGAAACGATCATTGAAAAGCTCATCCACAAATGCCTGTGGGGAAAGGATTCCAGGATCTGCAACTACCGGAAGTCCCTCGTCATAAGCAACCATACGGGCCATTTTCATCATATCTTCGTTGGTGTTCAGCATATGTGCAAAGAGATCATATCCAAGTACCACACCAAGAGGGCCGGTTGCGGAATGTACAGGATTCAGGCAGACGGTTACTTTCATTCTCTCGGAGAGATTGACGGTATTTCTGTCCGCTATGTATACGCCGAAGCCTTTTTCCAAAGCAGGGCGTCCGTTGGGGAAGCTGTTCTCGATAACAAGATACTGTGGCTTCTCAGCATTAACAAATGGTGCTATGTATGTCTTCTTTCCTGTGATCACGGCTGCATGTCTTCAACGCCAAGCTTCTCAAGGTCTGCTGCGATCTGCTCGCTTGGACGAGGTGTGATCTTGTCAATCATGGTCCACGGGAATGCAACCACCTTCTCGTCTGTTACATAATCTACGAAGCCATCATCTACGAAGCCCGCTTTATGCCATTCCTCTGTCATAGTCAGCACGGACTCACGAAGCTTGGCGCCGTTCTGTGAGCAGTTGTCCATGGATACCAGAGCGATCGGATATTTCCCTGCTTTATATCTCTCATTCAGCATAGCCACAAGAACTGCCATTGCTCCCGTTGCATTATCCGGTCCGTTTTTAATATCTGCTTCCACAAACGGGAACCATGTTCCGTCTGCTTTCCGGAGTGCATAACCCTTCTCTGTGATAGTGAAGGAAACCAACTGCAGGGATTTAGCCGCAAAAATTTCTTTCAGGCGGTTCCATTGTCCCACATCAGAAGACTGTGCTTTCACTGCTTCTGCAAGTGCCCCAAGAACTTTGTACTCACGGGTTCCGTCACCGTGAAGGATAACATTTAAACCAAGGTTGTCGTATGGATCGTAAATCTTGTCTACTACATCATAATCAAAGGTCTCTACACATGTGATCCCTCTGTCAAGAACTCCCTCTTCCAGAAGACCATCTGCGATGCCGCCGATAAATACACGAAAATATTTCCGATTCCGAAATGTACCCAGCCAGGCTCCTTCTTCGCTTTCTCAGTCACAGCCTCTACATCGTATCCCGGAAGATTGATGCCTGCTTTCTTCCATGCTTCACGTTCCTTGATTCCATTTCTTGTTAATTTCATAATCTTGAACCTCCCTGTTTTCTTCTATTTCGTTATCGTTTGAGTTTTTACTTATGCTTATGTCTTAACTGTAAGTAGAGTATAGAACTATTTTTTCAAAAAATCCATTGACAAAACACCTAATTTTGCTCTTATATTTTTGTTTACTTTTACTTATGCACAAGACATATATTCTTTGCCAATCCATATACCGTTACTTATTATTCCTCGAAAAAAATTTTGTTCTGCTCTGCTTCATGCGCTGACATTGCATTTCCTGCAAATTTATACTAAAATACATTTGAGACTTAAACATATCTATAATTACTTTTATCAGGAGAATCTCATGAGTGAAAAAGGATTAACCACCATCAATTTAAAGAAAATAAACCGCTCCAAGGTTTACCAATATATATACCAAACACACCAGACTTCCAAAATGCAGATCGTCCAGGACCTTCAGATGGGGCTTTCCACAGTAAGCCAGAACCTGAACCTGCTGGAAAAAGAAGGGCTTATTGACAGAAACGGATATTTTGATTCCACAGGTGGTCGAAAGGCCCAGGCCATCCAGATCGTCTCGGATTTCCGGATTTCCATTGGAATCGGGATCCTGAAAAACATGTTCCATATCACAGCAATCGACTTATATGGAAATGCCTTTTATACAGAAACCATTGCTCTTCCCTATTCCAACACAGAAGAATATTACAGCCAGCTGACCGATAAAGTACGGAAATTCATCGCAGAAAATCACTATCCGAAAGAAAAGATCCTGGGTATTTCCATTGCCACACAGGGGATCACTTCTCCGGATAATTCCACTGTGATCTACGGAAACATCATGAACAATACCGGAATGAAGCTGGAGGATTTTTCCCGGCATCTTCCTTACCCCTGCCATCTGGAACATGATTCCAAATCCGCCGCTTTTCTGGAGCTGTGGAATCACCCGGAGCTTGACAGTGCTGTCGTGTTCCTTCTGAACCGAAACCTGGGCGGTGCCATTATCACCAATCATCAAATTCATCAGGGAAGTTCCATGCACAGCGGAACCCTTGAGCATATGTGCGTCAATCCTGACGGCCCTTTATGTTACTGCGGAACCATGGCTGTCTGGAAACCTACTGCTCTGCCAACGCTCTGGAACAGTCTGCCGGGATGCCTGTGAAGGAATTTTCCCTCTGCTCCGCGAAAAAAATCCCCCGGCTTGCTGAGCACTGGGAAGATTATCTGAACCATCTGGCCTTTGCCATGAAAAATCTGAACCTGATCATCGATGCACCGATCATCATCAGCGGATATCTGGCACCTTATTTTACAGAAGAAGATATTAATTATCTGTTAGAACACATCAACACAGACGCACCATTCACCCTGGACAGAAGCCAGATTCTGGTCGGCACCCACGGGCAGTATACACCTGCCATTGGTGCAGCTTTATATTATGTAGAGAAATTTACACAGAGCGTGTGAATACAGACATATTCACCTGAACCGGTCAAAAAAGCATGTCATACACAGCCAGACGGATACAATCTGATCCGCTCTGTCCTAGAGTATGACATGCTTTTTATTTTACTTATTATTTTTTCAGTTCTTTCAGCAGCTGCCCGATTTTTGACACAAACAGATCAAAGGCCACATTATTCTTACCGCTGTTGATCACAATATCTGCTTTCGCCCGTGTGGGCTCCACGTACAGATAATGCATCGGTTTTACTGTGGTAAGATACTGATCGATGATTCCGTTTAAATCCCGTCCACGTTCCTCCACATCTCTGGAGATACGTCTTAAGATCCTCTCATCTGCATCTGCTTCCACATAAACCTTGATATCCAGAAGATCTCGATACGGGGATCTGCAAGAAGCAGGATTCCCTCTACCAGAATGACCGGTCTTGGTTCGATCTTCAGCACTTTGTCGGATCGGTTGTGCTGACTGTAATCGTATACCGGACATTGGATGGTTTTGCCCTCCTTGAGTTCTTTGAGATGCTCGACCAGAAGATCGGTTTCCAGTGAATCCGGGTGATCGTAATTCACCTTCACACGTTCTTCAAAGGGAATTCCGTCCTGTCTGCGGTAGTAATTATCATGATAGATCACCACCACATCGTCTCCGAAATGCTTCTTCAGTCTGTTTGTAAATGTAGATTTGCCGGAGCCTGACCCTCCGGCGATCCCGATAATAATACTTTCCATCGTCTCTTTACCTCTTAAGCTAGAATTCTTCCGCTGTGGATCCCGCAGGCTTCCCGAAGAGTTTTTCCGTATAAAGAAGCTTTTTCTTACACAAAAGCTGCCCGGTCGGTGTGCATCTCCTGCATCCGGTTCCGGACAGCTTTTCTGGTTATTTTTTATAAAGCAATCGTTCTGATCAGATCTCAGCCTGCTCCAGAAGTGCCGGGATCTTGGATTCCCATCCAAGTGCCATGATATGTACACCCTGGCAGTATGGCTTACACTCTTTGATGATACGTGCAGCGATCTCAACACCTGTGATACCAGCTTTTGTCTTCTCTTTGTCAGCTTTCAGCTCCTCGATCATCTCATCCGGAACATGGATGCCGGCAACGTTGTTGTTCATGAACTTAGCCATTCCAGCAGACTTCGGAATGATGATACCAACCTGTACCGGTTTTCCGAACTGTTTTGCCTTTTCCATAAATTTGATGAATTTCTCCGGCTCAAATACAGCCTGTGTCTGGAAGTAGTCTGCACCTGCAGCAACCTTTCTTTCCATCTTTGCAAGCTGAGCGTCAACGGAATCGCTGCATGGAGATACAACGGCACCCTTGGAGAATTTCGGTGGCTCACCAACCAGCTGGTTTCCTCCAAGATCTACACCGGACTCGAGAAGCTGTACTGTATGAAGAAGAGATACAGAATCAAGATCGAATACCGGTTTTGCCTGCGGATGATCACCCATCTTCGTATGGTCACCTGTCAGACAGAGGATGTTCTCAATACCAAGCATAGCAGCACTTAAAAGATCAGACTCCAGTGCAATACGGTTTCTGTCACGGCATGCAAGCTGGAAGATCGGATCCATTCCGGCGTCTTTGAGAACTTACACATTGCAAGGGATCCAAGACGCATAACCGAAGACTGGTTATCTGTTACATTGACTGCATGAACGCCTTTGAGATAAGTTTTGGCTTCTTCTACCAGTTCATCTACATGGATCCCTTTTGGCGGTCCTACTTCTGCAGAAACTACAAATTCACCACGGTCGAATAATTCTTTCATTTTCATATTATATTTGCTCCAATCATTTAAAATTTGGGGTACGGTCCACCTGCTCTGCTGCATACATTGCGGAATATTTCCGGTGAACCGTATCATAATTTAATTTGGCTTCTTAATAAATCTTTGCTTATTATTTCACTTCATCATCTGTAGCGAAATTATGGATCTGTGTCGGGCATTTCAGTGCGTCAAGGCGTCCGATCTCTTTCAGACGTCTGTAGATGCGCTCCCATCCACACTCCATATCACTGTCCACTTCGCATTTACCATTCTTGGAACCGCCGCACTGGCCGTTGACAAGACTCTTGGAGCATGCTGTGATCGGGCAGATCCCGCCGGTAAGGTTCAGATAACACTCACCACACTGGTCACATTTATATTCTAACGGTGTTACACCCTGGAAACCAGGTACCGGGTATGTATCGCAGGCTGCGCATACCATCTTGTCTTCCAGATATTCTGCGATGGTCTGTACACCAACACCACAGGAGAATACCAGGACCAGATCCGCTTCTCTGATCTTATCCATGTGTTTCTGAAGACGTAACTGCATATTTTCCGGATTACAGATATAATCCGTTGTCATGATCCTGTCACATTTCCTTCAGCGGAAAGCTCCTTCTGAAGTTCAACAGCTTCTTTTCCGGAAAACGAACTTCCTTGCATCCATGGCAGTTGATGATAAAAACTTTCTTTCCGGCTGCCAGTGATACGATAGTTTCTTTGCTTTTAACTGGGTAATCAACATATCACTTCATCCCCTTACTGCATTTTTCCGGCTTTGATACTGTTAATGATCGGAATCTTGGAAGAACAGATATACTGACAGCATCTGCACTCAACACAGTCCATGACATTCATGTCCTTCATGCCCTGCCAGTTCTCTTCTTTCGCATATTTTACGAAATACAGAGGAGAAGTTCCATCGGACATACGTCCACACAGCGTCCGCACTTGATACATGGCTGCTCTTTGGTCTCGTCTGTATCAATGACGATGATACCGTTGGAGCCCTTCATCATAGGTACCTCCAGAGTGTTCAGAGGGAATCCCATCATAGGTCCGCCCATCTTGACCAGAACATCGTCATCTGTAAATCCACCGCAGTAATCGATCAGCTCTTTTACGCTGGTACCGATCTTGATGATAAAGTTGCCAGGATTCTTGATCTTCTCGCCTGTTACGGTTGCAACACGCTCGATCAGCGGCATACCCTTCTGGATCGCATCGGAGATTGCTTTTACGGTACTGATATTATCTACGATAACGCCAACATCTGCCGGAAGGCCGCCGCTTGGAACCTTTCTGCCCATGACACGCTTGATGAGAGTTTTCTCAGCACTGCGGGTATTTGGTTCTTGCAACAAAAACTTCCATATTTCCGATATCGGCAACTTTTTCCTGCATTAATTCGATCGCATCCTGCTTGTTATCCTCGATGACAATGATGCCCTTCTCAGCACCTGTTGTCTTAAGGATCGCTTTCAGACCGAAAATAATATCATCAGCAAACTCAAGGAGAACCTTATGGTCTGCTGTTAAATATGGCTCACACTCACATCCGTTGAGAAGGATGGTATCAACCGGTTTTGCAGGTTTCAGCTTGACACAGGTCGGGAAACCTGCACCACCCATACCAACGATTCCGGCTTCTTTTACGATCTCAATGATCTCATCCGGTGTAAGTTCGTCCAGGGCTTTATGTGGCTGTACGGATTCGTGCAGAGTATTTTTTCCGTCGGATTCGATGACAACTGCCATCACCTCACTGCCTCTTGTACCATGCATACGTGGCTCAACAGCAACTACGGTTCCGCTTACACTAGAATGTACCGGTGCGCTGATAAATCCGGCAGCTTCTCCGATCTTCTGTCCAACCTTTACTGTGTCGCCTACTTCCACGATCGGGTTGGCAGGTGCACCAAGATGCTGGGACATGGAGATCACAACCGTCTTCGGATCCGGGAATTTCTTCAGATCGATATGCTCGCTGAATTCCTTATGCTCTGACGGATGAACGCCACCATAGTATCCGTTCAGTCTATCCTCTCTGATAGACTTCACGTAATCATTGATCACCTTAAAGTTAACCTTGGAGTAATCACGTACCTGTACCGGCTGATTCAGGAACTCTTCCAGACGACCCTGTTTTGCCAGTCTCTGGTAGATCTTCTCCCATGCGCAGTCCTTGTTAGGATCCACTTCACATTTCCCGTTCTTTGCTCCGCCGCACTGTCCATTCACAAGACTCTTGGAACAGTCGACGATAGGACAGACGCCTCCGGTAATGTTCAGATAGCACTGTGCACATGCATCACAGCTCTTTTTGGTAAGTGCCATGCCGTGATGGCTCTGTAGTTAAGGGTATTACTTGCTGCGATCACCGGCTTACCGGTCAGATCTGCAACAGTCTGGATACCAAGACCACAGGAGATCACAACTACATTCTCTGTACCTTCCGGCAGCAGATCCTGTAATTTTCTTTCTGTGTGCATCTTGTTGCACAGAAAATCGAATTTCGCACTGCCTGTGACGGTTTTTCCCTGCTCCGCAGCAAATTTCAGGAATTCCTCGCAATCCGGTTCGTCAACGGTCTCAAATTCCTTGAAACACTTGTTACAGGCGATTACAAACAGATTGTCCCTGCCGTTCAGCTGATGCAAGCTCATCACTGCTTTTCAGCTTGTACTTAGTATAGTTTTCCAATTGCTCACCTTCCTTATAAAGATTATATCCTTATGATTATCTGCTCTTATCCGTTCCCTCCTTCTCTGCACTCCCAGGAAAGAAACAATAAAACCAAATAAATAAGTTCTTTGTTATTTGTTCAGCCCTTCGAAAATCCCGGTCCCAAAAAGGCCGCAGTATTTCCTCTGACCGCTACAATAAATGTACCATAATTTGAACATATTATCCAGTTTTATTAGCTATTTTTATAAATTTATTCTATGATTTCATCCCAATCGTCTATGGATGTACGGATATTTGTACAACTTCTGTTATGCTGCATGCGTTAGTTATATGCAACTTATATAATTTTGTTTATAAAATATCCTTTTTATGCATTGAGCATATTGCACAAGGATTTTATCTTTAACAGGGCAGATCCGACAGGTGTCTTTTGTCATGGGGTAAGACGCTGTCCGCAATATTCACAGGTGCTCAGACGACCTTTTATTACCTGATTCTTTGCACCGCAGCTGGGGCAGGTAACTGTAATATAGATCTTCTCATTTACGCGTCTGTTCGGTGCAGTGATCATAATATAATTTCCTTCTCTGTCTATCTGGATATTCCGGATATATCCCCCCGCAATAAATTTTTCCAGCTTTTTCACTGCACCTTTTCCCAGTTCCTGCTCAAACTTTTCAAATGAGACAGTATTCTGGGCATAGGATTCAAACCAGCAGGCAATTTCTCCAGCTTTTTCTTCTTTAATGCTTTTTGAATTTCCCGGAAGGTTGGATACAGAAACAGCAATCCAAGTATGATCTCTGTTGCTGCCATTCCCCAGCGCCCTTCACCAATATACTTCTCCGATGCGCCAATAGCTCCCAGGGAAAAAAGTATAAAAAAGCCACAAAGAACCCATTTCAGTTTCCCAAGTATTCCTGTTTTTTTATTTTTTTCTGTCAAAAAATCGCTCATGTCTATTTCCTCTTTCCTATTATTCAAAATCTTATGCTATATTTGTGAATGCTCCGTCAGCTCACGCCAAACTCCCTCTGTCCGAATATGTTTCTGCATTCTGTGGATCTTCTATTTCAGTGTGGTTACGATCAGTTTACTTTCCAGTGCAGCTGCTATCAGATCCTCTTTACAGCTGTATCCCGCCTTGGCGATCATTTCCTGAAAATTCCATCTCACCCCGGAAGCAGAACAGTCCATTTTCCTTGCAATCTCGGAATATGACATCCCATGAATATACAGACGCAGCATCTCCAGCTGTCTGGGACTGATATCACCGCTTGTGATCCAGTTAAGTTCCACCTCCGGTGCCACATCCGGAAATACATGCTCCCCATTTAACGTTCTGCAGATCATACTCCGTATTTCCTCTTCACCGTGATCCTTATACCATAGACTGTCTGCACATCCGCTCTTTGCTCTTTCCAGCACCTTGGGATCGATCAGCGAAGTAACAACCAATACCTTTGTATATGGATATTTTTCCTTGATGATCTTTCCGGCACTCAGCCCATCATGATTATGAAATGTCTGCACATCCATAAGCACAAGATCAATTGCCGAGTAAGAGCAGATTTTTACAGCTTCACAGGCATCCGGAACTGTCTGGACATGTCGGAATCCCGGTTCCCGCATAATAATACTTTCAAAATACTTCTGCATGATCCTCTGATCTTCTACTATCAATATCCGTGCCATAGATTCCCATCCTTTCTGTCAGTGGCATTTTTAACACCAGGCAAAACTCCGGCGAAAAAGAAACCTGCATAATACATTTCTCTGACTCCGCTGCTTTTCTCAGCGCAGACAGACCACCACCTTCTTCTGCATTTTTTTTAGGTGCATCTCCATCATTCGTTATCCGGATGCTGTATTCATTTGCACCTTTTCTATTTTCACCAGAACTGTACTTCCATGGGCATGTCTGGCACAATTTGTCACACATTCACGGATCGCTCTGTCTGTCAGAAGCCTGTAGGAGAGATGTTGAGGAAAATTTCCGCTGATCTGAACATAAATTCCAAGCTCTTCTGCGTGCCTGATCGTATCCGCGCATAATTCTTCCATATTCTCAACAGAAGAATCTGTAAGAATATAGACCAGATGCCTTAGTGCAGATAACTGTTTATCCATTTTATCCTGATTTTCTTTTCTTTCCAATATCCTGCGTATTGAGAGAAGGCTTCGGCCAAAATTGTCATGAACCTGCATTTTCATGGCAAGTGTCTCCTGCTCTCTTATTTTATCTCCGATTTTTTCATACATTTCCTCCAGCTTATGATTCAGGATTTCCAGCTTTTCATTATTTGCTCTGATCTTTTCACCATTGTAATAAATTTCTGATACATTAACTGCCACTGTCTGCAGATATCCTGCACAATCCGGCTCCTGCAGACGATATTCCTGAAACATCCAGACGGAATCATCTGGAAAATAAAATACATTACTGTCGCTGCTTAATCTGCGAAGTCTCTCTGCTTCGCTACTCCATTTATTACTTTCCGCAATGCCTCATAATCCTGCAGATAGGATCCTGTCATTATCTTGCTCAGTTCCTGCATCTTGGTGTTGCATAAAACGATCCTTCCGAGAGGATCCGAAAAGCACACCCCACAGGGAACATCATCAACAGCTTCATTCACAGACCAGTAAGACAGAGAATGATGATATCTGCGCCTCTCTCTCCAGATTGCCCAGCAAAGATAAAGCAACAATACCACCATCGCTGCCATCAAAACACTGACCGGACACCCCCGGAGCATTGGCTGATATGCGCTTTCCCCCTGCAATATCTGTGATCATTCATCAGAAAGCCCATAAGCATAAAGGAAACTGCAAAAACAGTCATTGCTGTTATAATTTTCTTTTTCCTGTAAAAACAGGTTATCCTTATCAACAAAAGGATCAATTCCAGAATCAGGCAGGTTTCAAGAAGGATCATCAGAAAATCCTGCATTGCCATACTGCATTCCGCAAAATCAGTCATCTTCCGCCTCTCTTTCTGAATACGATACATCCGATAAACCATTCGTTTTCATCTTCCTGCTGCACATTTAATTCCGGTCTTTCTGACATTAATCCCCGCAAATCTGCTTCTGTTACAATATGAACCGAGATCCGCAGCGCATCATCAATCTGCGACACACGGTAAAAAACAGACTGCATTGTATCAAATAATCGTTCCACAAGCCATTCAAAGGTATCATAGCATTTTAGTATATCATCTGCATTCAGCTGTACTTCACCATTTTCGATATAATAAGCCGCCCGGATCTTACACAATTTTAAGCTGTCACAGGATTCCGCAAGGCTCTGTCTGAGATCCTCCATTGTAAGCTGATTTCCGTCTGATGCATATTGTGTCAATACCAGATTTTTTCTTCTCTTTAGATATGTACCAACAACCACGATTTTTCCCAGGATCCGGTCATAGTGTTCCCTTGACTCCGTTCTTTCCAGCTCATCCATCAGCTGTGACAGCAATTCCAGCTGCCCGGCTGTCTGATTCTGTATCATGTTCAGCAGTCGGTTCTGTTCTTCTGTTTTTCTCCGCTCAGCTTCTTTCTGATAGGTTTTCTGCAGCAGACGATTTCTGGCAGTCAGCTCCTCCTGCTGTTCCCGGATATCCTGATACTGATCCAGAAGCATCGAAATATCTTCTGACCAGAACAAATGTCCTCCTCTTATAGAAATATGGTTGATCCGGATTCCCTGTTCCTGTACAGCTGATCTGTTTATTACAATTTTACGCAGTTCCGGTGACAGCTCAGGAAAATCACCGGAATGATAATAACGCTGAAAGGAATCATCCGTAATCTCTGCATCCAGTCCTCCGGAGGTCTGGAATAATTCAAAATATCGATTATTTGTCTGTATCAGGCCGCATAATATACACCCCTGATAAATTGCCGCCATTAAAAGGCAGCATACTGCTGTCATATCCCCGGCAATTGTTTTGATCAGGGGCAGACGGAGTAAATTCCCGATATTCCATCCCAGCAGCAATATTCCCGGAATGACAGGCAGCCAAAATTGCTTTCTTCCCGGAATCCTGCTTTTTCTGATCAGCATGATTTCCATCCATATCAGGCAAAATATGATCCATCCCTGGATCACTATAAAAAGAATACCATAGCTGTAATCTCTATCTGAAAGCGGCGGCCGCCCGGAAAACCGAAACACCAGCTGATGCAGATCATTTGTAAAAACACTGATGATCAAAACCACCGCAAAAGCAAGCAAGGCAATAATTTTTCTGACTGTTTTCTCTCCATCCTTTTCTCCTAGAAACATCGCTGCTGCCAGTCCAAGGACCGGATCAGGATCATCGGGATATAATACAGATACCAGCAGATATGTTCTCCAAGCGGATCATGAAAAATATGAAATTTTACTGTCCGCACAAAAAACCAGAATACCATCAGACAGCCAATTGCAGTCAGACATCTGCGCGTTTTTCTATGCACTACATGCTTTTCCAGATAAATCACCCAGGCACAATACATTCCCAGATAAATACAGTTACGACACTGATCTGCGAGATTTCTCATAAAAACATTTTCCGGTCTTACCAGCCTACAGAAATACGCCAGAAATACACTTATCAGGATTCCTCCATACGACAGTGCCCTTTTTTTATTGTATGTCATGAAAATTCCTCTCTCATTAATACACCTCTGTGATAAGTATACTATAAAGCTATATTTTATTATATAGTTTTCAGAGAAACCATCCATTCTCAACCCCTGTTATCACAAACAGAGTGAACAATTCTGTCCACTCTGTCTATCATCACTCAAAATGGTCTTGGCTGGCCACAGTATTCGCAGAACCTTCCGGTATTCTCTGCACCGCACTGACATTTCCACAAACTGCCGGGCTGCTGCATTCCATTGTTCATGTTCATTCCGGACTGCTGCATTCCACTGTTCATGTTCATTCCGGACTGCTGCATTCCAGCCGCATTTGGTGTCAGGGCGGCTATGATCTGATGACCTGTCTGCTCCACTTCCATCAATTCACCTCTGTTATCGCTGCTTATGGAAAAAGTATTCAAACGAAAATCCATATCATCAAACCATGGAGTTTTTACTTTAATACGCATAGTATAATCAAATTCATACTTATATACCGGTGGCTGATAGCTTACGGTTTCTCCATCCTTTGTTGTATATGTTTCCTCGTTCTGCTGTCGCTCTACATCAACTCTGCACTGCACAACAGCGGATAAAGGAACTATATCCGGATTTTCATTGACATCCAGCTTCCGTGCAACAGTAAAATTCCCCTTATTGTCATCAATAAAAACATTGTAATTTCTGGTATTGATCTGACGTGTTATACAAAAATCCATTACGGCTTTTTTGTTTTTTTCACGATATTCCAGTTGACGTTTTATATCCTCTACCGTACTGTGCCGCCGGTCTTCAAACCATGGTGACAATTTTTTGCACAATCCTTACACAGATTTCCGTCATCCAGTTTTCTGTTGCCTAATAAACCTATTTTCTCTCCGCAGATATCACAGATCTTCTTATCAAATAATCCCATACCCAATCCTCCTTCTTTTTATATTTGTGTTTTTGTTTATCTACATTATGCGTGAATGCTTCGCCATTTGCACTAGCATCTCTGACAGTAACTGAATTCATCTTCATATCAATGTCAGGATCATAAGGCTCGTATCTGAAAATCCTGTCCGTTTCTATATGTTCAGGATATGCCGTATGGGATACTCTCTGCCAGACACAACCGTCCCCATCCCACCTCCACATTCGGATATTCCTCATATCCGCCCACACTCTGTGCGCCTTTCCTCAGATACGCCTTCACCTTTTCCCCATAAAGAAACGGATCATTTCCTTTCACGATCCCCCATTCCATAAGCAGAGCTGCGCTTCCGCTGACAAAGGGTGCCGCAAAGGAGGTTCCGGTGACAGTGGCGTAGCCTCCGCCGGGAACCGGGGCGGAGATGGATACACCGGGAGCTGCGAGGTCAGGCTTCCGGATCGGCAAGAACTGACTTCCCCTTCCGGAAAAATCTGCGTAGGCATTCTGTCTGGAATCATAAGCTCCAACAGAAATAACTTTTCCGGCAGTGGAAGGAATCGTCAAAGTTCCCACAGCCCGCGGAGAATAAAACCCGGTTCCGCGATTCAGTACATTTCCACCCGGCAGCCAGAGGAAATACTGTCCGGAGCGCACACGTTTTCCACTTAAAAGAACTTTCCAGACACCGCTATCCACATAATTACCCTCAGGAATGAAATCTATGTAGATTTCCTGGGACAGCTGATAGGGACCGGGTTTTCCATAATAGATCAAAAGCTCTGTATTTTCCAGCAGATGCCGCTGTGGACCCAGCCTTTCATATAATGGACCGATCCGTTCTCCGGACGGACTTTCCAGATAAATTTCCATCTCATCTTCATAATCCTTCCATAACTGTACATTTAATGTGGGCTCAAAAGCTCCCACCGCCAACTGGATTTCTTCTGTTTTCCCCTGCTGCAGGATTCCTCCTGCATGCCAGGCTGGCTGCCGTTATTTCCGGTTCCTGTAACGATCACAGTCCGCCCCATGGCCGCAACTGTATCAATATAGTTTTCCAGAAGAGAATCCCCTCTGTGAGAACCATAATTATTCCCAAAGCTGACGTTTATAACGATCGGTTTTCTCATCTTCACTGCCTGCCGTATCAGGTAATCAATACCCTCCATCAGCTCCGTTGTCCGCGGAAATGAATTTTCCCGTGGATTTCCCATCTTTACCACCAGAAGATCACTTCTATACGCAACGCCTCGCTTCACTCCCTCCGATGCTCTCCCATTTCCTGCTGCTATTCCAAGAACTGCTGTTCCATGTCCGCTGAAATCCCCAGACGGAACAAGGCGCCTGCCTTCGGTTTCCCCGAGTGCAAGCGCCTCATCAATTTCTTCCTTCGTATATTCAGTTCCTGATACATAGCCTTTCGGTGGATTTCCAGCTACACTCTGATCCCACAGTCGCAGGATCCGGGTACTTCCATCCTCATTTCTGAAATCCGGATGAAAATAGTCCACCCGGAATCCACAATACCCACCAAAATCCCCTTGCCGGTTAAGCCATCGGCTCCATTCTGCACCGGCAAAATGCAGCTTGCCTCCCGCTCTTCAAAGGTCTCAAAATAAAGTCTCTTAGGCTTTTCTATAAACTCGATCTGCTCTCTAACTGAGTATGCAGAAATTTCCGTTTCCGGCAATGTCACTACTGCATAGCTGCCAAGCAGCGGGACCACCTGGATCCTCTCACCACCAAGTCCGCTTTCCGGACCGCTGTATTTCACGATCACATCCCACAGCCTGGTAGTGGGATCATATCCCACATTCAGATTTTCCGATTTCGCCCGTTCCTGCGGCAGGGCATTCATGGCAAGATTAAGTAGATTCTCTAATTTCTGGTCTGGCATAAGGCTTTTATTTCCATTGATACATTTTTTTTATTATATGCAACGCCTTCGTTTAAAGCACCAACCATCTGTTCCAGTATTTCTCTTTTAATTCCGGGAACGAAGCTTAACAACTGACGAAGCGGCATTCCTTCCATCATCGCAGCCATCATTTCCTGATTATTTAAAAAGACCCTTGGTTTTTCTGTCAGCGCATTTATTTTGCGCTGCAAGCTGGAGGAAGGTAAAGAATTGCTGCAATATACAAACAAATCCATCCGTACGATCAGCACCTTTTTATGCTTCTCCAGCCAGAGCCACTTTCAGACTGCTTTCAAAAAGCAATTCGGAATGACTCCCAATGAATGCAGGCGCATGGAGTCATAAATCGTCTTTAGATATCTCAAAATTCCATGGATGTAAAAAGGCATGAGCCATTTATATGACTCATGCCTCTTCAGCCAAACAGAAATCCGTGATCTCATCCGATAATATTATGCTGTTGCTTTTTTATCATCTGTCTTCTCAAGCAGCTTCTTCACACCCTGGATTGCTACCAGTACACCAAGGATCAGCAGTAATACTGCAAATACAAGCTGTAAGGTGTTTCCAAGATCCAGCCTGTTGTTACCAGTGCCTTTGAAAGCTTTGTGATGGTCATGCCAAGTGCTGTGAAGGTAACTGCCATCATGAATACCATCGGGATCCAGAGCATGCAGCCCTGACGTTTTGTTTTCTTTAAGAATACTGCACAGGCTACAAGAGCGAGTACAGATAACAGCTGGTTTGCGGAGCCGAACAGCGGCCAGATCTCAGCATAGCCGACCTTTGTAAGCATGTAGGCAAGTACCAGTGTAATGACTGTTGCGAAATATTTATTTGTTACTACCTTCAGGAACGGGCTCATGTTTTCCTCATCTGTATCAGAATCAAGGAAAAATTCCTGGAATGACAGACGTCCGACTCTGGCTACAGAATCAAGAGAGGTCAGTGCAAATGCGGATACAGCAAGGTTGATCAGGGTAAATACCAGGGAATGCGGAAGGCCAACTACAGAAAGGAAGTTTGCGATAGCACCTGCAAAAATCTGCGGCTGTGTTGTAAGTCCCTGTGCTGCTGCTTCACCATCTGCAAAGGATGCAACTGCGATCAGTGCGATGATGGCAAGCATACTTTCCATCAGCATTGCTCCAAAGGAAACAGGAAGCATATTTTTCTCATTTTTGATCTGCTTGGATGCAGTACCGGAAGATACCAGTGAATGGAAGCCGGAAACAGCACCGCAGGCGATGGTTACAAACAGGATCGGGAACATATACTGTCCGTCTACGTTAAAGCTTGTAAATGCCTTCAGGTTACAGGAAGGATTGGCAACAAATACACCGATAACCGCACCGACGATCATAAAAATGAGCAGATAGCTGTTCAGATAATCACGTGGCTGAAGCAGTGCCCATACAGGAGCGACACTGGCGATCAGAATGTATACAAAAATGATGATATGCCAGGTTCCAAGACTTACATACATGGGGAAATTAAGTCCCAGCACAATTGCTGCTACCAGCAGTAAAATTGCGACTGCAGTGTTGACCCATTTGTTGAATTTTGTATATTTAAGGAAAAATCCAAGTGCAACAGCCTCAAATATAAATAACATGGAAGTGGTTGCAACAGCTCCGTTTGCCGCTACCTTTGTAACTGTTCCTGCATCATTTACGGCAAATCCGTTAAAGGTTCCTGCTACAACATCTGCAAATGCGGCAACGACCAGAATACAGAACAGCCAGCAGAATAAAAGAAATAATTTTTTTCCAAGCTTTCCGATATACGCTTCGATGATATATCCGATCGTACGTCCTTTATTCTTTACGGATGCATACATGGATGCAAAATCCTGCACAGCTCCGAAAAATACACCACCGATGAGGATCCATAACAGAACCGGCAGCCAACCGAAAATTGCGGCCTGAATCGGTCCGTTGATGGGACCTGCACCTGCTATGGATGCAAACTGATGTCCAAATACTACATTTGTATCAGCCGGTACATAATCAACTCCGTCCTCCATTTCGTATGCCGGAGTTTTTGCTTTCGGATCAATGCCCCATTTGTTCTGGAGATAACGGCCATACAGAAGATATGCGCCTCCGAGAACTACAATGGCTATGATCATCATTGTGATTCCGTTCATAATATCAACTCTCTTTCCTTTGTGTTTTTTATACATGATACAATGACCGTAAAACAGTTATTGCATCAAAAACGCCCTTGCTATCCTTTCGGATAACAAAGGCGGAATGTTCCGTGGTACCACTTTGTATTATCGTATTTATTGCTAAACGCGACCACTTATTACTGTCATATCAAACAGCCTCTTCTGTAACGTGAAGACTACGTCCCGGCTTACTTAAAGATTTCTATTCAGCGGGATGCTCCCAAATGATATCACAAAATACCTTCTGCCGCTTCTCACCAGCTGCGGCTCTCTGTGATCCGGTCTGCTTCTTGTGATCTGTCCTGTTCCATGCATTTCTCTTTTTTATTTATCTAATGTTTTACTCCTTTTTTTATAAAAATTCAACAAATAATTTATATATATTTTATAAATTTGCATATGTTTTTTTATGCATTTTTTAGGTAAAAGCCAAAACACGGCGTATGTAACGAAGCCAGATCTGATCCCAGCTCTGCTTTACGATCCGTTTCCCGTCACATACGCCGCATTATCCATTATTCAGAAAATGTATATCTTACCATGTATCCTTTTCCGTCACCGGTTACGATCACGACTCCGCCATCGGGATTCTCGATCTTATCAATGATCGGAAATCTTCCTTTTTCTTTTACGAAAGCTTCCGGGCTCTCGATATTTGCTTCAATGATCTCCTGCTGAGAATGACGATCGCCGCCGCAGGGATTAATGGTTTCAATGATGATCTCATATTCCTTCATACCCTTCACTCTTTCATTTTAATGCAGTTTTTCAGTTCTTATACTTACATTTTATCGTAAAAATCCCGGTCATGCAAAATGCGTTCTGCACAAATTTTCAGAGGATTTATTGGTATTTTTCACTACATTCAGACTTCTTCTGTTTCCGGATGTTATCTTCCTCAAAGAAGGCTTTTTTTTATTCTACAAAGTGGATCCTGCTCTTATCAAAACGATCCTGCTGCTTTCTGCTCTCTGCCGGGTACCCCAGGGCAAAAAGAGAAAATACCTCCACATTCTCCGGAAGCTTCAGAATATCATGGACCAGCGCCATACGATCCTTAAGCGGTGCAATTCCGATCCACACGCCGCCAAGTCCCAGTGCATCCGTTTCCAGCCAGATATTCTCCTGTGCGATAGACATATCGATCTGTGCCATATCCTGAACAGGCAATCCCTCTTTCCGATATACCGGAACGATCACAACCGGTGCACCTGCTGCACATCCGGAATAGGGAGTGGCTTTGGAAAGCTCCAGGATCTTCTCCTTATCTGTCACAACATAAAATTCCCACGGCTGCTGATTACATGCGCTGGGCGCCTGCATACCCGCTTTCAGGATCTGAAAGATCTTTTCCTTCTCTACGGGTTTATCTTCATATTTACGGATACTTACTCTGTGAAAAATATTCTCCATGCTATTTTCTCCTCGTCATACTCATATCACTTGTTACAGTTCATACTCATCATACAGCTTCTGACGCCATTTTACATCCGTCATCACACGCTGCACTTCATCCGACCGTCCATCCAAAAACAAACGATTGATCACTCCCACCGGTATATACAAATTATACCACATCATCAAAACATAAAAACCCCATAAAACGTATTTTTACAAACTCTACAGGAACTTAAAATGGAAAACGCTCCAGAATACGAAGCTTTCAGAATGTCCATACAGACAAGAATCCTATAAGATATAATAACCATACCACATATCAATAAACAAATCACTCAAAACTGTTCCAAAAATTCTCCCATAATCTGACACCGCCACCATCTGAAAACTCCCGGACAGCCAAACATCCGGGAGTTTTTCTTATATCACTTATAAACTTCAGAAATTATTTCTCCTGCACATTGATGATAACCTTCATGGTTGTCTCACGGTTCTCATCAATATACTGATAAGCCTTCAGATAATCTGCGAACTTAAATGTCTTTGAGATCAGCGGCTTTAAATGAACCTTTCCCGCATTTACAAGATCAATGGCATCTACATAATCATCATGACGGTACATCATAGTACTCTTGATATCCAGCTCGTGGTCATTGGCAACAGCAAGGTCAACGGTTGCCATATCTGCAAATACCGCTACCAGTACGATCACGCTGCCTTTTCTCGCATACTGGATGGCCTGTCCCATGGTGATGTTATTTCCGGCACAGTCATAGATCACATCTGCCTTATCCGGACCAAATGCCTCTACCAGCGCCTCTCCGAAATTTTTCTCCTTCGTGTTTACACAGATATCAATGCCGCACTCTTTTGCTTTTGCAAGACGAAGGTCACTGACATCCGTGATCATAACCCTGGCTGCCCCCATTCCTTTGGCTGTCTGCGCAACAAGATTTCCGATGGGACCTGCACCGATCACTGTGATGTTCATCCTTTACATCGCCCATCTGCTTCACGGCATGGACTGCAACTGCCAGCGGCTCGATCATTGCACCTTCCTCGTAAGACATCTCCTCCGGGATCGGTGTTACCTTAGATGCATCTACTGCAAAGAATTCAGAAGCTGTTCCTGTTGTCTGGAAGCCCATAACCTTCAGTTCCTCGCAGAGATTATATTTTCCATGGCGGCACGGATAGCAATGTCCGCAGTATACCTGAGGCTCGATGGTTACTTTCTGGCCAACCTTAAAACCTGTCACATTCTTTCCAAGCCCCGTGATCTCACCGGATACTTCATGTCCCTGTGTTACCGGATATTTTGTAAAAGGATGCTTACCGTGATATACGTGGATATCTGATCCGCAGATACCAATGTTCATGATCTTAACCAGAACCTGGTCATCTCCCACTTCCGGAACCGGAACCTCTCTGAAAATAATCTCTCCGGGATTTGTCATTACCTGTTGAAGCATCTTATTCTCCTCCTCTAATTTCTTTCTATTGCATATCATCTTTTATTAATTATTTTATTAAAGTAATTACATTATTATTCTTTTCTTCTGATCTGTCAAGATAGTTTTCTATGATTCTGCTTATTGAACAAGTTTGCAGCTTTGTTTTTATGCACATTCCATAATTATCGGTAAACGGAATAGTCAAGCGAATATTCGCAATACGCTTCGCTACTTGCTCATGACCGAATAACTCCTTCGCGGTTTATCGGTTAAAAACAAAGCCTGCGGATTCAGCATTTCTGTAATCATATGCTGAATCCACAGGCTCCTTATACGCTTTAATAAATAATTTTATAGAAGTATGATATTCCTTTCCGGCAGGTTTGTAAAGGCTTTTATCAATACCAGCGTGTCATCGGCAGATCATTATTCACACCCTTGGTCATAAGAATCTGGTGAAGATCGATAATTCCGTTGTGGAAGGTTGCCGCACATGCTGACAGGTACAGATCCCACATACGCAGGAACTCTTCGTCAAACATAGTCTTTTCTTTTTCAATATTGTCCCGGAAATTCTTTTCCCAGTGAAGCAATGTCTTATTGTAATGCAGACGGAGATTTTCGATATCCAGGGTATGGAAATTGTCCTCTGCCATATGGTTCAGGATCTCACGTAAGCTCGGAACAGTTCCGCCCGGGAAAATATATTTCTTGACCCACGGGTCACCCGGATGCTCCTTCAGAGCACTGATAAAGTGAAGCAGAAACAGTCCGCCCGGCTTCAGAACCTTTTCCACACAATCAAGAAACAGCTGATAATTATCACGTCCAACATGCTCCAGCATACCGACACTGACAACACGGTCAAACTGATACTCCTTCTTCGGCAGATCACGGTAATCCATCAGCTCTACCGTAAGATAATCTTCCAGCCCCTGATCCTTAATCCGTCTCTGAAATTCTGCATACTGTTCATGACTTAAGGTGATACCGGTACCATGAACCTTATATTTCTTAGCTGCCTCGATCAGCAGAAAACCCCAGCCGCAGCCGATATCCAAAAGACTCATACCCTCTTCCAGATGTAATTTTTTAAGGATATAATCAACTTTATTTACCTGTGCCTGATACAACGTATCATCCTCATGGATAAAATACCCGCAGGAATAACTCATAGTCTCATCCAGCCAAAGTTTATAAAAGTCATTTCCAATATCATAATGGCTGGTCACTTCCTTTTCCTGGTTCTTCTTTGATGTTGAACTGAACATGATTTTTCAGAGCAGATTCATTGGTAGAAAATTTCCCCATCTGACCTAGAAAATGATCCAGCGCTTCATAAAGATTTCCCTCGATATCCAGATCCCCACGCATATACGCCTCACCCAGTGCAAGGGATGTGCTCTTCATCAGATCCGCCAGAGGAATCGCTTTCTTAAAATTCACCGTAAATGTAGGTTCACCCTCTCCGATGTGATACTCGGAATTCTTGAACTTTACCAGAAATGGATAATCTGTAAAGCGTTCAAGGAACTGCACCATTGCTTTCTCTTCCGTCTTCTCCTGTAATGTCTCAAACATAATAGTCTACCTCCTTTAGCACAGCACTATGATACACCCGGAGGAAGGCTTTATGTCAAGGGAGATATACAACAAAATTTTATCAATAAAATGGCGATATTTGGTAAAACTCTTACTTATACTTATTCAAATTAACTAGATGTTTACAATCCATTTTTAAACAAGCTGCCGAAAACACTGATATTATCAAAACGCACTCGTTAATTATATATCATTTTTCAATAATTATCTTTGTATTTTACGCATTTTTTATTGCTTTATATACAATTCAGACTTATAATAAAAGATACAAAAAAAGAGCGAAAACCATATAAAAATCCAACACTGGAGGGAACCTTATGAACGAAGAACTTTTTAATGAAGCATCAAAATCCAACATCCTGTCAAAACAGCTGGTCGATCAACTTCAGGAAAGCATGACCTACAGCAGCATCTCCTTCATCAATTGGACCATCGAAGTCCTCAAGCTCCTGAAAGCCCGCATCGAACGCGGCGACAAGATCAAAAATGAGACCACCGGCGTAATCTACGATCTCTACACCTTCCGCCAATTTGTAGAAAACAACTTCTCCACCTACATCACCGGCCAGGTCTTCAACACCTCCATCCGATCCCAGAAAATCTACTTCACCCTGGAAGCCTGCCCAGGCGGCTACAACCTCCTCATGGCAGACTCCGGCAACGAAAAAACCTACCGCTGGATCTCCAGCTTAAGCAAACGCTTCTCCCTGGTAGAAATGATCGCCACCGGAATCGTCTACGTCAAAGACAACCGTACCGACACCTACCAGCCATTTATCTCCGAAAACGGCAAATACTGCAAATACAACAAAGACCTGGGAAAACTCATAGAACTCTGATCAAAACGGGGAATCCGCCAACGGCAGATTCCCCTTGATTTTTTCTCAGATTTCTTTCAAAAAATCAAATGGTTCTTCATCTTTCAAAAAATGCATCAGCATATAAGCACACATGATCGCAACCCTCTCCTCCTTCAGGATCCTCCTGACCTCATCCCGGTCCGCGATCACAACCTCGATCTCCTCACTATCCTCCTGAGCAGCCTTACTAACCTCACCACTGGCATACCCATAAACCGTAGCACAGGATTCATCCGTCATCCCGATCGTCGTAAAATAAGGCTTCTCAAAAGCCTCCGCAACCTTGATCGGCTCCAGCTTCAACCCGGTCTCCTCAAACATCTCCCGCACAGCACCCTCATGGAAATCCTCCCCAGCTCCACAAGCCCCGCCGGAAACTCATAAATATACCCGCCGATCGTATACCGATACTGACGGATCAGCACAACCTTATCCCGCTTCTCTCCATAAACACTGTAAATGATCACCCCATCCGGATGATTCTCCCCTGTAGAAAGCTTCATATCCTCCACACTCTTCGCCCTGGAGGCCACAAAATAAGAAACCGGCGTATCATGTACACTGGTCGCATCCACCCCATAAAGATTCACGAACTTATTATCTGTAAGTTTTTTCACACTGTTGATCTTACCCATCTGAAAAACTCCTTCCCGAAAATTTTTTCTAAAAACATTTTATCCCATCCAAAACCAAAGGTCAATTTTTTATACTTACACTCACTTCACAATAGTGCTATAATAAATACTCTGCTATAAAATTTAAATTTACTTATCACATTACCAAACAGCTACTGCAGACAAGAAAGAAGGAAAAAACATTGAAAAACCAGACCAATGCTGCCCAGGCCGAAAACCCTCTGGGAACCGCCCCTGTAGGCAGCCTGATCACCAAATTCGCCATTCCCGCCATCATCAGCATGCTAGTCAGCGCTCTGTACAATATCGTTGACCAGATCTTTATCGGACAGGGCGTAGGAATGCTTGGAAATGCCGCCACAAATATCGCATTTCCCGTAACCATTATCTCTACTGCTGCTGCACTGCTCCTGGGAATCGGCAGCGCCTCCAATTACAACCTGGAAATGGGCGCAGGAAACGAAAAAAAAGCCAGCTCCATTGCAGGAACCGGACTCTCCGCGCTGATAATCTCCGGTACAATACTCTCTGTCATTGTCCTTCTGTTCCTGAAGCCACTTCTTCATTTTTCGGCGGAACACCGGACGTCATGCCTATGCCATTGATTACATAGGGATCACCGCCATTGGGCTTCCCTTTTATGTTTTAAGCACAGGCGGCAACCACCTGATCCGAGCAGACAGGAGTCCTACCTATTCCATGGCCTGCATCCTGGCCGGTGCCGCCATCAACACCATCCTGGACCCGCTTTTCATCTTTGGATTCGGCTGGGGCATCAAAGGTGCAGCCTGGGCAACCGTGATCGGCCAGATCGTATCCGGACTTCTGATCATCTTTTATTTTTCCAGACTCCGGAAAATGTACCTGGACCACTCCATGCTGATTCCTAAGGCACGCAATCTGTCTGCCATTTTTTCTCTGGGAATGGCATCCTGTATCAATCAGGTTGCCATTGCTGCAGTGCAGATCGTCATGAACAATACACTTCGCCATTACGGAGCACTCTCCGCCTACGGGAGTGATATTCCAATCGCCTGTACAGGGATCATTTCCAAAGTCAATCAGGTATTTATGGCCATCTGCATCGGAATCTCCCAGGCTCCCAGCCATCTTGGGATTTAACTACGGTGCCGAAAAATACAGCCGTGTACGCCAGACATACCGCTATTCCGTAACCTTATGTACTGTGATTGCAACCATATTTTTTATCTGCTTCCAGTTCTTCCCGCATCAGATTGTAGGCATCTTCGGAAACGGCAGCGACCTGTACTTTCATTTTGCAGAAAAATATCTCCGCATCTTCATGCTGATGACCTTTGCCAACGGGATCCAGCCTATGTCCGCCTGCTTTTTTACCTCCATTGGAAAAGCTAGGCTTGGTGTGATCATGTCCCTCACAAGGCAGGTGCTCTTCCTGCTGCCTCTGATCGTCATCTTCCCGGTCTTCTTCGGAATCGATGGCGTCATGTACGCAGGACCAATTGCAGATACCTCTGCATTTGTGCTGGCCGTTGTTTTTGCCAGACGTGAGCTTGGAGTCATGAAAGCTGCAGAACAAAACGCCTGACATAAAAAATGCCATGTAATTTACTGCCCATCGGCAATATATTACATGGCATTTCTCACATTATCAGATATTTATCTGAAACCACCAATTTCTGATCTTTTCTTCATCCTCCGGCAGCTGCTTATGATCAGTCACCCTTCAGTACAACACGGATCTTCTTATAAATTACAAATACGATCAGAGATGTCAGTGCATATTTAAAGATATTAAACGGAGCAATGATCAGCAGTGCAAAGGTAAGCAGTCCGTTTACGGAGCTGTGTACTGCGCTTCCCATCTGGATAAAGGTCTCGATCGGCATTCCAAACGCCTTACCGTAAGCCGGAAGCAGTACAAAGGCATTGACAAAGCATGCAAGGATCGCTGTCAAAACTGTTCCCACTGCCATACCTGCAACTGCATGTACTCTGCTCTTTTTGTGACGGAAACGGTAGATCAGGCCGGCCGGTACCACATAGGCACATCCAAACAGGAAATTGGCAACATCACCAACACCGGCAGTCATGGTTCCCTTAGTCACAAGATGTACGAGAATCTTCACAAGCTCGATCAGGATACCTGCCACAGGTCCCATAGCGAAGGTTCCTACCATAACCGGTACCTCGGAAAATCAAGCTGATAAAAAGACGGTGCAAGAAACGGGATCGGAAACTCAAGATTCATTAATACTCCTGCCACAGCACCAAGCATGGCTACCTGCGCGATGGTTCTTGTTCTGCTTCTTTCCACGGCATTTCCTCTCTGTAATATCTGTTCACTCATAACTCTCTCTCCTTCTTCAGAAATATTCAAAGAAAATTTCCACAAGAAATCTTTATGCGAAAAAAATTTCTATTTCTTCACATAAAAAGCCCCGGGAGCTTCTTCCCGGGGCACTGAGCACGTTCTTTAAATACTGCGCGTTCTTCTCTCATCCAGACTTTACTGTCGGTTCCGGAATTTCACCAGATCAGCCGCCAAAGCGGGTCGCGGACTATACCGCCGGTAGGGAATCACACCCTGCCCCGAAGAAATTTTCTTTTTTATGAGTTCATTATAACGCGCTCTTTTTATAATTACAAGCCTTAATTCTGTCACAGAAGCATTCTGCTCCATTTATATAAATCTAAGATCCACTCCTTTATGATCAAACACGGATTTTCTTTACCGTACTCCAGCTACTGTAAAGAACCTTTTTTCCGACTCTTTTATATGACCGGATGCGGACATAATAGGTCTTTTTGTTTTTCAGTCCTGATATCTTATATCTGGTCGCAGACTGTTTTCCAACTGTG
>ENA-OQHA01000083-OQHA01000083.1-human-gut-metagenome-genome-assembly--contig:-NODE-83-length-48410-cov-6.557194_pt1 | contig 48410 bp, 56 predicted proteins | sample MGYA00242558_ERZ504707 | MGnify/ENA primary metagenome ERZ504707 (study PRJEB26092, sample SAMD00036197) | human gut metagenome | host: Homo sapiens | study: EMG produced TPA metagenomics assembly of... | reverse complement strand
CCCACGTCAATCCCGAGCGCTTGCCGTATAACAGCGTGCTTTCCCAGCATTTCGCTAAGACGAGGCAGCTCGGCGAACGTTCCGAACGGTTTGACGGGCGGCTGGACGAATTGTGCAGGGACACCATCAAAAACACGATCATCAGTCTCATCTACGGCGACAAGGACACCGACCACAGCGAGGCCGTCAGCTACGAGCTGTCAAAGCTTGAGAAATTGGACGCGCAATGCTGGATCATCTCGGCCGCCGAAAAATACTTGGAGGACAGGCAATGATGCGTCTCATGATCGCAGGCGGCACCTACCTATTGCTCCTCGCACTCATCATCATTTTCAACCACGGCGCGCACATGCGCTGACATCGATTTTCACAACCGCAAGGCCATCTCTTCGGAGGTGGCCTTTTTATTGCCCCCTATTGGGGGTGGGAAGGAGGCCGTCATGGATGATGTGACCATGACGCCGGAAATGACACCGCAGGGCGACAGCATGCCGCCCACTGACATCCCGGTCGTGTCCGAAACGGATGCGGCCAAGGCCGTAGAGGGATTGGAGGACTGACATGGCAAGCGTAAACGCTTTGATTAACCGCATGCGTTACTGGTGCGCCGTGGCCAATATGGGCTACTCGCAGGCTGACCGTTGGAATTTCAACGCGTCTGCTGGCAACTGCGACTGCTCCAGCCTGGTAATCCACTGCCTGCGCGAGGCGGGCTTCGACACCGGTTCGGCCACCTACACCGGCAACTTGTCCGGTGAGCTGACCAAGCGCGGATGGACGCGACTCCCCGCGAATGGTAATCCGCAGCCGGGCGACATCCTGCTCAACGACGTGCACCACGTGGCCGTCTACCTTGGCGGCGGCAAGCTCGCGCAGGCGTCCATCAGCGAGCGTGGCACCGCGTATGGCAGGGCGGGCGATCAGACCGGCCGCGAGACCAATATCCGCGCCTATTACAGCTACCCGTGGAATTGTTATTTGCGTTACGGCAACGCGGGTTCCACCGCATCCAATGGCGCATTGCCGTTGACGGCAATGTCGGTCCGGCCACCGTCCGCAAATGGCAGCAGGTCATGGGCACCGCGGTGGATGGCGTCATCAGCGGCCAGCAGGTGCCTGACGGCAGGACTTACGCGCGTCCGGCAATCGATTCGAGCGTGGTCCGCTACGGCGCAGGCGGCAGCGACCTGATCCGTGCTGTGCAGCGTCGCCTGGGCTGTGGTGTTGACGGTCTGCTCGGTCCGGCCACCATTCGCGCCATCCAAGCGCACTACGGCTTGGCGCAGGACGCATCATTCGGTCCTGGTACGGCTCGCGCACTCCAGACAGCACTCAATCAAAACCGATTCTAAGGAGAGATTCATCATGGCACAGCATGCCGCAGAAACCACGCTGGAAACCACCGTCAATAATCTGACTAACGAGCGTGAGGACGGTCAGGACAACCAGCAGCCGGACGACGCGTACAGGCCGGTGTTCAACGATACGGTCAGGACCGGCATCTACGTGGCCTCTCTGGCCGCGTCCATCGTCGGTTTGGGTTTCATGATGTTCGGTGATGCGCAGGTTGGCGGTTTCATTTCCACTGCCGCCGGTGTCGTCGCGTCCGGTTTCGGCGTGGCCTACAATCCGCTGCGCAACGCCTGACCGTGATTGATTTTCTGGTGTGAGACTCAACATCGCGCCGGAAATAAACCTCGGGTGTGGAAAAATTTGCGGCACTGTAGTGTCCGTGGAATTTTTTACACCCGTTTTTTAACATTTGCCCCTCTCTCAGCATTGCTGGGGGAGGGGCTTTTTCTTGTTATTCGGCGTGTTTGCGTGGCCTTCCTCCGCCGACACCGCGGCCGGGGCGTTGTGCGTTCCATTGGTCGATGGTGTCCTCGCGCCAGCCTCTGGCCTTGCCGACAACCACGTCCGGGTCGGGCAGCCTGTAGCGTGCCAGTGCGCCTTTGGTGATTCCGAGGCGTTCGGCCACCTCGGTCATGCTCAGATAGCGTTCAGTCATCCTTGCCGCCCCGTCTGTCCATGGCGAGCGTGGCAAGGCTCCAGATGCCGGCCGCGAGTCCGAACAGTCCGGCCTGCCATGGTTTTCCAGCGAAGCCGAGCATGGCCGACAGCAGGCCGCATGTGATGCCGCAGACGGCGAATATGGTGCTTGTTTTCATGATGGCCATGAAATAGGATGGAACCGGGGTTCCGGGCACTAGGTCTGCTCGGAACCCTTTCGTCATCTCTTATGGCGTGGTCGGCGCCGTATCGAGATGATGAGCGCCGCCAGTGCGATGATGTTGCTCACCACCGAGCTGATGGCGGTCACGATGTCCGTCCATTTCATGCTCACCTCCTTTCCGTTGACATAACTATTATAACAAAGTATGTAAAGTATTGCAAGCCGAAACACAAAAAACAGAGAAAAAATCAACGGATTGATAGACTTGATGCCACGCAAACGAAGGGGCGAGCATGGCCTACACAATCAGACAATACGCCACCAAAGACGGAAAAAGATACGAGGTGCGCTACCGTAAGCCGGACGGTTCGTCCACCGGAAGGCGTGGCTTCAAGCGCAAGATGGACGCCGACGCGTGGGGCGCCGCCAATGTCACCACGGCGAAAAACGTCGGAGCATACATCGACCCGCAAGCCGGGCGCAGGCTCGTGGAGGACTTCTGGGAGCCGTGGCTGGCCGCCAAGAAGACCAAGGCGAAGCAAGTACATCAAGTCGCTGGAAGACGCTTGGCGAGTGCATGTGGAGCCGCAGTGGGGCATGAGGGAGATGCAGTCAATCACGCGCGACGAAGTGCAGCGTGGGTCACCGATCTGGCAGGACGACGCAGTGCGTCGGTGACGATTCGCGCCGAGAATCTGCTTCGCAGCCTCATGGAGAGGGCAAAGGCCGATCGGTGCATCCACGACAATCCATGCGACGGCATCGAGCTGCCGCGCAAGCAGGTGCGGAAGCACGTCTATCTCTCGGCTGACGAATTGTCTCGTGTGGCGATGCAGTGCGGGTGGCGTGAGCCGATCGTGCTGACCTTGGGCCTGTGCGGCATGAGGTGGGGTGAGCTTGTGGCGCTCCGTGTCGAGGATGTCGATCTGCAACGCTGTCGGCTGCATATATATAGGAGCATCACGCGTCTTTCCAGCAGGATGGTGGAGACCGACCCGAAAACCCATGATGGACGTTCGGTGATGTTTCCCCTGGTGTTGCGTCCACTGCTCGCCAGGCAATGCGAGGGGCGCAGGCCGTCCGATTTTCTTTTCACCGCTCCCGGCGAGCCTTTGGACGAGCCGATGGGGAATGGCTGGAATCCGACGCGAAGCGATGGGTGGTTCGCGGTGGCGCTTCGCCGCGCGGGCGTGGAGCGTGGCCACATGACGATTCACGATCTGCGCCATACGGCCGCTAGTCTCATGGTGCAGTCCGGCGCTAACGTCAAGACCGTGCAAAGGCAGCTGGGGCACAAGAGCGCCGCCATGACATTGGACGTTTACGCCGATCTCTTCGATGATGATCTGGACGAGTTGTCGGAGAGGATGGGTGGTTTGCTTTTTTCGCGGAATGTGGGCAAAATGTGGGCAAACGTGACGCAAGGTGTCGATGGAACCGTTGAAACGGTTGGTGTCTGAGTCTTTTCGCCGGTGGGTTCGAGTCCCGCTGGAGGCACTTTTGGAAACCGCCAGAGATGGCGGTTTTCCTTTATTCTCCAACGGTTTTGGCATCATCGCGATTCACTGCGATTCAACCCTTTTCCACGGTGGGTTATGGAAAAATGTGGGCAATGTGTAGGCAAAATGTGGCATATCGTTCCCGAAACATTCCGTAGGTACACTGTCGGACATTACAAACCGTATGACACCGACTGAAACGGATGACGCATGACTTCGAAAGACATCAAGCCTGTAATCGAACAGCCCGCCACTGAAATCCCCCTGATGCTTGCGCAGGTGATTATCGTTGCCGGCGTGCTCGCTATCGGCGAAATCGCATGTTCTCCGCTGTACTTTACCTTGATGGACCATTCGTTGGCACTCGTTCCGTGGGCATTGGAAGCCGCATTCCTTGCCGTGGCGTTCACCTTCGTTGTGGGCTTCGCATTGTTGTGGTGCGCCGAATCGTTCACTTTCAAACTCAAGGAACGATTCCGCCCGTTCGGCTATGCGGCGGTAGGATTGATTGGATACGGCGTATGGAGCTGCTGGTGTTCACCGCCACCATCAATTCGATACTCGCCAAAGTCGGGGAAAGCGTTCTTACCAACGGCCAGGTCGGCGCGATCGCGCTGAACGGAGCAGCCTTGGGCTTCGTCGCTTTCCTTTTCGCAAAACTGCTCGACGTCAAACTCGGCAATCGCAAAACCGTTGCGATAATTCTGCTTATCGCGGAAATCGTCATTGCCATCATCGGCCTACTCATCATGATTCGCATGTTCAGCGTGCTTTACGCGGCGTGACGGCGAAGACGCGGAAAAGAGAGCGCAATATACATGTTCAGCATTCTGGAGATGTTCACCATCGGCGTCGGCCCCAGCTCGTCGCACACCGTAGGGCCGATGGTCGCGGCCAGCAGATTCGCTGCCTCCCTTGAACGTGACGGCATACTGAACCGGGTCGGCCGCGTGCGAACGGTACTGTATGGTTCGCTCGCCCTGACCGGTCTTGGGCACGGTACCGATCGCGCCACGGTGGCGGGCTTGGAAGGCAACGTACCGAAAACCGTCGATACCGATCACATGAGCAATATCCGTATGGAATGCGAGGCAGGCGGCGAGCTGATGCTCAACGGCACGCATCGCATCGATTTCGATTACGGACGCGATGTGGTGATGGATGTATGGCACCGCATGGCGGCCCATCCCAACGGCATGCGATTCCAAGCCTTCGACCGGCAGAACAATCTCATCGATGAACAGGTCTGGTATTCCATTGGCGGTGGATTCGTCAGACAAGGCGACGCCGACGACCTGATGATCGGCATCCATGAGAAACCCCCTGCGGGAACGGCCTTCGCCGATCAGACCGACGATTCCTCAACCGATATCGATATGGACATGCCCTATCCGTTCACCACATGCGACGAACTGATCTCGCTGTGCGATGAACGTCACATGAGTGTGGCCGATGTGGTGTGGGCCAATGAGACGGCCATGCGGTCCGCCGTGCAGGTGCGCAGCGATTTGGACACTGTATGGCATGTGATGCGCCGCTGCGTGCAGCACGGTTGCAATACCAACCAAACCGTTCTGCCTGCGGCCTTGACGTGCCCCGCAGGGCGCCAAAAATGTATGCAAGGCTCGCATCCAACAGCGACGTGCTCAAACGGGACGGCAGGCGCTCCGACGCCGTACTCGAATCATCGGACGCCGCATGGGTCGACCTGTTCGCATTGGCGGTTTCCGAGGAGAACGCGGCAGGCGGACGCATCGTCACCGCGCTACCAACGGTGCGGCTGGCGTCATTCCGGCGGTGCTCCACTATTATTGGCATTTCGTGGATCATGCGGATGAGGATGGTGTGGTGACGTTCCTGCTGACCGCAGGGGCGATTGGATACTTGTTCAAACGCAACGCGTCCATTTCCGGTGCCGAAGTCGGATGTCAAGGCGAGGTCGGCACAGCCTGTTCCATGGCCGCGGCGGGGCTGTGCGCCGTGATGGGCGGCACGCCTCACCAAGTGGAGAATGCCGCGGAAATCGGTATCGAGCACAATCTGGGACTGACCTGCGATCCGGTCGGTGGTCTGGTGCAGATTCCCTGCATCGAACGCAACGCCATGGCGGCCAATACCGCCATCAACGCGGTCCGTATGGCCATGCTGGGCGACGGCACGCATATCGTGAGTCTTGACCAAGCCATCAAAACCATGAAGGACACCGGCGAGGACATGATGGCCAAGTACAAGGAGACGTCGAAAGGCGGTCTTGCGGTCAATGTTGTTGAATGCTAGCGATGGATGGTGCTAATCTTGGTGACACTGTGTTTTTTCAAGGAGGTTCACCATGGCATCTGAAATGCCTGTTGTCAATGCCGAATTCGGCGATCGCCCGACCATCGAATTCCCGACTGAGATCGCTCCCGCCGGCCTGAAGGTCGTGGAGCTCTTTGAAGGCAATGGCCCGATGGTCCGCCGTGGAGACACCGTCACCGTCAACTACCATGGTGTGGTCTGGGGCAAGGACACCCCGTTCGACTCCAGCTTCGACCGTCACCAGCCGGCCACGTTCGGCATCGGTGTGGGACAGGTCATCAAGGGCTGGGATCAGACCGTTCCGGGACACAACGTCGGTTCCCGCCTGGTGGTGTCCATTCCGCCGGAGTACGGTTATGGCTCCCGTGGTGTTCCGCAGGCCGGCATCGGCGGCGAGGACACGCTGGTGTTCGTGATCGACATCATCTCCACCCGCTGATTGACGGGTATCATTCTTCCAAGGTCAAGGAGGATAACATGGCCGAAGAAAAGACGATCCTGCTGACGCAGGAGGCGTACGACAAGATGAAAGAAGAACTCGCCTGGCGTGAGGGCGAGTACCGTGACGAGATTCTGTCCAAGGTCTCCGCGGCGCGTGCCGAAGGCGATTTGAGCGAGAACGGCGGCTATCAGGCTGCCCGTGAGGCGCAGCGCGTGAATCAGGGACGCATCGACGAACTGACCGTCAAACTGCGCAATGCGAAGATTCTGACTGCGCCCAAGGCCGGTGAGGTCGGTGACGGATCCCTAGTGACCCTTGAAGTCAACGGACGTGAAATGGTGTACGTGCTTGGCACGCGAGACCTGTCCATCGCCACGGATTACAGCATCATCAGTCCTGAATCGCCGATTGGCGCCGCCATCAATGGCGCTCATGCCGGAGATACGGTGACCTATACCGCTCCGAACGGCCGTGAGATTTCCGTGACCATCAAGGAAGCCAAGCCGCTCGCCTGACATACGTGTGACGAAAACAACAGCCCGTTCCTCCATCGCATTCGTACGATGAGGGGACGGGCTTATTTTGTTTTGTCCATGTGGGGTTGATTACGCCTTAGGGCCACAATTGCACGATCACCATGTAGATGGCCACCATGTGGCAGGCGTATCCCGCCACGGTTCCGGTATGGAAGATCTCATGGAAGCCGAACACCTTCGGCCAGGGGTCGGGCTTGCGCAGCGCATACACGATGGCTCCGGCGATATAGCAGGCGCCGCCGGCACACAGCAGTATCACCACGGTAGGTCCGGCATAGGGGGACATCCAGAACAATCCCATGAACGCGACGCCGGACACGCCGAAAATAATATAGACAAGAACATAAAGCCAGCGAGGCGCGCTGATCCAGATGACATGGATGATGAGCGCCACTGTGGTGCAGATCCACATGCCCGCGATGATGGAATCACGCCAGAATGGCGTGAGCGCGAAGGAAACGGGCGTATAAGTGCCGGCGATCAGCAAAAAGATGTTCATATGGTCGATGCGACGGAGCACATCGGTAACCCGTGGTGACCAATCTCCCAGATGATAACAGGCGGAATTGCCGAACAGTACCAGCGAGCAGGTCATGAACACGGCGCACGCCCATTTGAGCCCGGTGCCATGAGCGAGGCAGATCAGCACGATGCCCGCGGCAAGAGCCAGGGGAGTGGCGATGGCGTGGATCCAGCCACGCAGGAGCGGCTTTGGCCTGCCATGCACGTCGAGTCTGATTTTGCGTTCGATTTCGGCGGGGACGATGCCTTCGATTTTTGCGGCATGGGCTTCGCCTTTGGCGATGGCACGTTTGGCTTTTGCATCCGCCTTGCGTCGAATGTTCTCGGCCTTATTGTGCGCCTTCACGCGAATGGTCTCAGCTTTCGCCTGCAGGGCCTGCTCGCGTGCTTCGGCGATGACCGCGCGTTTCGCCTCGATTTCTGCGTTTGTAGGTTTCGCCATCGGATGCCTCCACTATAAGTTACGGAACCGTAACCTACGTTAGCGTAACCGTCGGATATGTCAATCGGCGTTTCCGCATTATACGTGGGCATATGGTATGCAACCTCGCCATTGATGCGTATTATGGTTGCATGGCTGATTTCTCACATATCCTGATGACCCGTCCGGATTTCGGTGACGACGATCGTGAATGGTTGCACCAGTTGGTGGCCGATTGGCAGGTGATTGCCGATTTGAGTTTCGCCGACTTGCTGCTAATCCTGCAGAACGGCGAGGGCAAGTACATCATTGCCGAGCAATGCCGTCCGTCCACGGTGATGAGTCTGAGAGCCGAGGATGTGGTCGGCAACGTCGTCCCGGAATCCCTGTGCGCCGAGCTTGACGCGGCCATGGACTCCGAATCGGTGTTCCGCTCCTCGAAACTGCGTACGGTCGGCAAGGCCAAGGTCTGCAACGTGTACGCCCCGGTGCGTCATAATGGCAAGACGCTTGGCTTGGTGGTCCGCGAGACCAACATGGCCACACGCGAATCGAACGGCCGTTATGAGTCCGAAAGCATCAGCGCCGGCAAACAGCTGTATGAGATGATTCCGCGCGGCCAGTTCCCGTACCGTAACCCGGTTATGAACCAGCGCCATAACGCACGTGTGGCGGATGGCTTCATCGTGCTCACCGTCGACGGCATCGTCCGATACGCGTCTCCGAACGCCATCAGCTGTTTCCGTCGTTTGGGATCGGTCAGCACCATGCAGGGGGAGTATCTGAGCGAGATCGGCACCAAACTGCTGCATGAGAACGATCCGGTGCTGGAAACGCTGCCATTGGTACTGAGCGGCAAAGCCGCGGTGGATTCCGAATTGGACGCCAACAAAGCCGCGGTGTCCATGCGCTCTCTGCCGTTGATGGACGCCAATGGTCGCGTGGTGGTATCGTGCTGTGCCGTGACGTCAGCGAATTGCGCCGCCGCGAGAAGGAATTGCAGACCAAGGACGCCACCATTTCCGAGATTCACCATCGTGTGAAGAACAATCTTCAGGCGGTATCCGCGTTGCTGCGCTTGCAGGCGCGCAAGACCAAGTCCGAAGAGGTCAAAAAGGAGCTCAAGGAAGCACAGCGCCGCGTGCAGACCATCGCCATGGTGCATGAGGGATTGAGCCAGACCGCCGATGAGATCGTCGACTATGACAAGGTCATTTCCAACCTGCTTAAGATGGCCGTCGATTTGGCTACGATGCGCGACCAGCACATCGATGTCGATTTCGTAGGCAAATTCGGCATGATGCCGGCACAGGATGCCACGCCGCTATCGTTGGTGCTTACCGAACTGATCACCAATTCGGTGGAACACGGTTTCGAAGGACGTAAGGAAGGACATATCACGATTTCCGTGGGCCGCGGTGGCAATAACCTCAACGTGGTGGTGGAGGATGATGGCACCGGCTTGGCGGATGAGGAGCATGATGGCATGGCTCGCTCTTCCGGATCAGGGCTTGGAACACAGATCATCAACACGTTCGTCACCAATGATTTTGGCGGAACGGTGCATTGGGAGCCACGTCGCGGTGGTGGTACCCGTGTGGTGCTCGACATGAAACTGCGTGCCGCGCAAGATAACTGACCTCTAGAACTGGAATGGCATATGGAAGGGCCGGTCGGATTCCATCGAATCGACCGGCCCTTCCATATGCCTGAAAGAATCAGACCTGCATCTGCATGGCCTGCGAGCGACGTGCACGCATCGCGCGCCGCTTGAGCGCGCGCCGCTCGTCTTCGCTCAGACCGCCCCAAACGCCGTAGTCCTGATTGGTGTCGAGCGCGCATTTCAGACACGCGTCAATCACCTTGCAGGTACGGCAAACGGCCTTGGCTTCTTCGATTTGCTGATAGGCGGCACCGGTGTTGCCGACCGGGAAAAACAGTTCCGGATCCTTATCCCGGCACGCGCCTTGGCTCGCCAATCGAAAGCACTGCTCATGTAATCGCCTTCCTCTTGCCATAAGTGGCGTTCTATCCGTTATTTAGATAACCACGAATCGGATGATTTTTCAAGACTTTTTCGCAAAAGAAGCCAAGTTTTTTAGATCCTTGGAATTCCGCGCATTGCACGGGACATGCCCGTGCTTGTTGGATGAAGACCCCACGCCCGGCAATGGCATAGTCATCGACGCCGAAACCGTCGAGAACCGCGCTGGGAATCCCCATCATCACATCGGTGGCTCTCTCTCCGCAAGGAAACGCAACACGTGTGAGGCAACGTTCAAGTAGGGTGCTTTGCGGCTTTTCCACAGCTGCGATTACCGTGACGGACGGATCGGCGAGTGCGGTCTTGAGCTTATCGGCTTCGGGCATGGCTGCGAAAGGGGAGAGCAATTCGTCGGCGTCATCCACGAACCATATGGTGCGTTCGTGCTGCGGCGATGTTCTGCCGTCGTCGGTGGTCCATTCGCTGTTCGTCTTGCGTGTGAACCGGATGGTGCAGCGACCGGATTCATAGAGACGGCTGGCGCAGCAGAGCAGCAGATTGGTTTTGCCGCTTCCGCATGCGCCAATCACGGCGATGTTGCCGTGTCCTACGTCAAGGAATGCGGTGGAGATGAGTACACCGTCGTCGCTCAAAGCAAAAGGCACATGGTGCCATGCCTCTCGCTGTGGCGCCGTCAAATCGTCTTTGCCTGCATGTGGTGCGAGCGGCGCGGAGAACAAAGGGGAGGGATTGGTGGTGCCGCTGAATGCCGATGCGGTGTTGATGGCATGCACCAAGGAATCAATGTCATGGACCGCGCTGCAGCGGAAAGGAACAGTGCGTTGACCGTCATGACAGTAAGCGGCACCGGGGAAGGCCGGTGGAATCAAAGCTGCATCCTTGGTGCCGATCAGTTCATTCGATTGCATTTGGTCGGTGACGCGTAGGCAGATGCTCAGCGATATGTTGGCCTTCATATCGGCATGGACCTGACCCATGGGATTTTGCGTGCATACGATGAGATGCATACCCAAAGAGCGTCCGAGCGACGCCAATCGATTGAGTCGCTGCATATAGTCGGGTAGACGGTCGCGCAATGCATGGAATTCGTCAATGACCACCACGAGCCGTGCAGGGGGATGGGAAAGCTGGTCGAATCTGGAAACGCGTTCGGCACTTACCAAGGCCTCCCTGCGTGCCAATTCTTGTTCTATGGCGTTCAGCGCACGGACGGCATGGGCGAGGTCAAGATCGCAGACGTTGCCCACGGTATGCGGCAGACGCTCCAAAGCGTTGAAGGTCGATCCTCCTTTGAAATCCAGAAAGACGAAATGGAGGGTTTGAGGACTATGCCGAATCGCCAATGCCATGCACCAACTGATCAGCAGTTCGGATTTCCCCGAGCCTGTGGTCCCCGCGACCATGGCATGTGGTCCGGATGATGCCAGATCTATATGGAATATGCCATGTTCTGACATGCCGATGCCGTTCGTTGGGGAACGGACAAGCCAATTACGCACGATGGTGCGCCATATGAGCGGGTCGTTGTCCAGGCCATGCAGATGCTCAAAACTTATGGACGGCATGTCGGCGAAAAGCTGAGCATGGTCGATTTCGTTTCCGTTATGATGCGTTGGAACCGGCGAATCGCTTCCAGTAATGGTGTTGCTGTTCGTTTCTTCATGCCTGACGCGCATGATCATGGTGATGAGCATCAATGCGCTGCCGAGCAGACTCGGAGCGAGCATCGCCGCATAGAGCCAATGACGTTGCATACACATGACAATCAGCATGATGAGCTGCGCCAGCAAAGGCGCGCTCCAACTCAATACAGTGAGATGTTGTTCGCTTATACGGTGAGGGGCCTTTTTGTTCATACGGCCAGCATGGGCAAGAGCGGCGGCATGCCGCAAGCCAATATGAGGGTTGTGGTCGGAGGATGTGGGTTATCCACATCCTCCGGCGTGTCGTCAGTTTTGCTGTTCGGCCAGCGTGCCCACGGTCCTGCGGAATGCGTGCCGTGTGAGAGTTCGGAGAAAAGCTGGATGTTCTTCGCGTCATTCAGCAGAACGCACGATCCGACCCCATCGACGTAATAGTCCGGATCGGTCCAATACACACTTCCCGAAATGCCATCCTTGCCTGAGGCGCTTTTGAAAGCCAACGCCATCCGAAGCAGAGAGGAAGTCGATGCTTTCTCATCCACGGTTACGGAGCTCAACGCCGCTGCGGCGACCTTTTTGGTCTTGTTGAAATTCGTGAGCGTCTGTTTGGAAGCGCCCTTCTTGACGATGGCGTTGATCACCTGGCGCTGACGTGCGGCACGGCCGAAATCGCCTTGCACATCGGCATATCGCATACGGGAGAACGCCAAAGCGGTGTTGCCGTCCACGGTGTGGCATCCGGCGGTCCAGTTCATACCCGAATAAGGGTCATTCACATTCTGGTCGTAGCATAGGTCCACGCCTCCCAAGGCATCGACCACTTTGACGAGTCCGCCGAAGCGGACCATTGCCACATGGTTGATTTTCTGGCCGGTGATGTCCTCCACCTCGTTGACCAACTGTTTGCGGCTGTACAGCTGCGCCACGGCGTTGATCTTCATATAGCTCCCATCGATTTCCACCAGGGAATCGCGAGGAATGGAAATCAGCGAGGACGATCCTGTCTTCGGCTTGGTGAGTACAAGAATGGTGTCGGTTCTGAAACCTTCGACGTCGCCGGCGTCTCCGATGGTGCCCTCACGTTCGTCGGAGCCAAGAATAAGCCAGCTTTCGCCGGCGGTGTCCGCTTTGGATGTCAGCCAGGTCTGTTTGTTGAGCTGGTCATCGACCCAGTTCCAAGCGGAGAATACCCCTATTCCCAGTGCGAGAATCAGTACAAGGAAAATGGAAAGGACGATACGTCCGACGCGAGGTCTTCTTTTTGGCACGGAAGCCGTCGCTGGAGAGGATGGAACAGATCGGAGCGCCGTGGAGACGGAGGATGACCCCCGGAACTGCTGCGTTGGATTGGCCGTGCGGGTATGTTCTGGAGCGAAGGACACCGGAGATGATGAAGGGTTTCTTCTTGTCTCGCTCGTTGCCCGTGCCGCAGGCTGGAAGCTTTGCGGAACCGAGGAAGAAGGACGCGCCGTGCGTTTGGCCGGTTTTACAGATGATGCATGGTCAGAACGTTTCGCCGGTGCGAAACTCGCTGGCTGGCTCGGTGCGCTTTGCGAGCGGGAGGAATCCGTGGACGGCATGGTTTTTTTGCGTCCTGATGACGGAATGAAACTTGGTGGCACGCTCGTAGGCTCTTTTGCTCCTTTGCCTTCACTCATGGTTCCTCCAAAAAGATTCGTCCCTGCGTCATACGTTGAAAGGGGACGTGATTGCGTGGTCTACGTCAGTTCTTTGCCGGAACGGCACATACGGTCGCATTAAGGTATCGATCCGCAAGGCCGATATACTGGCCCGTGGTCGCGTCATGAATGGAGCCGTCATCCGGGTCGACGGTGCCGCCAGTGCTTGGATCGACCAACGTGCCGTCGGATTTGGTGATCAGTCCCGTGACGGGATCGGGAGTCTCGGCAGTGGTGTCCGACTGGTTGCTGTCGGTCGTGCCGGAATCGTCGGAGCTGGCTGAATTATCTGAACTGGTGTCGGAGGAGTCGCCCGAGTTTGAATCGGCGGTATCGAAAATCGGCTTGCCCGCTCGCATCTTCTCCCAGAGATTGTCGGCTTCGTCGGTCCAGACGGAACGGTTGGGGTCGGACGGTGCTGGGACCACGGGGACGGTCTGGGTCTGCAGGTTGGTCATGGTGAAATTCTTCAGGCTCATGGCAAGTCCCGCCAAAGCCGCGGTATCAGCCATGCCTTGGGATATGTTGAGCGATTTCAGCGCGGATTTCGCCAGCTGGTACAGCTGCGCGGTATCAGTGAACAGATTCTTGCTGAGCGCCTCGCTCATCAGCTGCTTGATGAGATACTGCTGACGTGTGGTACGCGAGGTGTCGGATCCGTCTCCTATGCCGTGACGGATCCGGGCGTACTGCGTCGCCGCAACGCCGTCAAGATGGTGCATGCCCTTGTCGAGATTGAGTCCGGTGTACGGGTCGTTGACGTTCTGCGGAATGCACAGGTCCACGCCGCCGACTGAATCAATCATCTTGACCAGGCCGGCGAAGTCCACGACGATGAAGTTCTGAATATTCAACCCGGTGAGACTGTTCACGGCGTTCAGCGTGCAGCTGGCCGCCGAGGAGAGATCTCCGCCGGTTTTGTAGGCACCTGCGAAGATGGAATTGAACATGACGTTATACTGTGCGGGAATCGTGCCCTTCGACGTTTCGCACTGAGGCACGTCCACCAGGGAATCTCGTGGAATGGAGACCAGGTTGATTTCCTTGCGGTCGGCGGAGATCTGCACAATCATGGCGGTGTCGGCCTGATGGTTGCCGATGACGTCATCGAAACTGCCTCCGATGGCTTGGTTCTCCGCGCCGTCACGGGAATCCTGTCCGATCAGCACGAACTCGATCGGCTTGCCGGAGTTCGGATCGATGATGGATGCGTCCGTATTCAGGGAACCCTGGCCGATCACGCCGACCGAATTGTTCTTGATGATGCCATTGACGTCCATCCAAGTAGCGGCAGCTGCAGTGCCGACGAACACCAGAGTCGCGGCGATTGCCGCGGCGACTGCGGTCCTGACGTGATGCTGCACGCGATATCCCAGGCTGTGACGTGGTTTCGCATCCTGAAGACCATTGATGTTAGGAAGCTTATTGCCGGTTGATGACGTTGCCACGGTGTTGCCTTCCTGATTGAGATGCGCGTTTGACGCAATGCTTTTAGAACCTACCACTATCCAAATGGGCAATTATAGGGTTAATGGCCGATTTTCACCGATTCTGCGACTGTAGACCCCAGATTGGGCTGAACTTTAGCATGGATTTTCTGAAATATAGGCATTGACACGGGGAAACTTGACAAAATTACATTGCGTGTGTGTAATTTGAAGCGGTGTGAAAGTATGCGCATAAAAGGTGCGCACACAATTATGGGAGGACTCATGTGGGGCGTGACTGATGAGTCTTCTGAGAATCCGCTTGCTGAACTGTGGGGTTTGTTCAAGCGGGATGATGACGTGTCTTGGCAGCACAAAGCGCTGTGCTCGCAGACCGATCCCGAAGCATTCTTCCCGGAAAAAGGCGGTTCCACCAGGGATGCGAAGAGGGTTTGCGCCCAGTGTGAAGTCCGTGAACAGTGTCTGAAATGGGCCATCGACCATGATGAGCGTTTCGGCATCTGGGGCGGTATGAGCGAGCGTGAGCGTCGTCGCTACAAAAAAGAGCACAAGGAACGGGCTTGAAGGCATGGTGCGTCCCGTGCGTACACTTAAATTATGAATTCTAACGCCAGCAGCGATATCCAGACAATCGTGACCGATGTGCTGAACAGCAGACCGTATACGCATCGGCAGGACGTCGATATGTCCGTGGCTGCGGTGATCACCGCGCAGCATGACCTTCGATTCCTCGCTTCTACCGTTGGAGCGGTGCTTGCGCAGCGCATGCTTCCAGGAATGATCGTTATCGCCGATTGCACGGGGCAGATCGAGCAGCCCATGCAGATGACCTTCGATGTCATTCACTCATCACAGGATGTGCTTACGGAAGTGCCGGAAGCCAAAACGGTGAGGGTCATTCTGGTGGGAGTGAAGCAGGCGGCGTCCTTCATGGACGCTGTAACGCGTGCGATGGATCAGATCGGCATTGATGCCGGCATCCGCGCGTTGTGGACCTTGCATGACGATTCGCGGCCGGCGGATGACCGGTGCTTCGAGACATTGCTGGATGCGTGGAGAAACACGCCGACAGCCGCGCTGCTCGGTGCCAAGCAGTTGGATTGGCAGGCGAAGAACCTGCACAATGTGGGTTTGTATGCCGGGCACCATGATGTCGTTTCCTTGGTGGTCGACGGCGAGCCTGACCAGGAGCAATATGACGGGCGTCAGGATGTGCTGTCGGTCTCCCTATCGGGCGCGTTGGTGCCGTTGGCTACGTTGCGTGCGTTCGAAGGGGCTGACCCCTGGTTCGGCACCTTCGCGGAATCCACGGACCTGTGCCGCCGCATATGTCTTGGCGGTGGGCGTGTCGTAGTGGTTCCCCAGGCTCGCATCGCCCACAGAAGAGCCCGATTCGAAGGAATCCGTTCCAAGAACGGGCGCCCTGTGGAAGACGAGGACGGTCGCATCGATCCGTATCTTGCCGTACGCGAGGCGAATGCCAAATACGCGTACACTGACATGCACCGTTCATGGTGGCCGTTGCTTTGGCTGTGGTCCATCATCCAGTCGTTGGGATTGGCCGTGCTTTGCTTGGCGCGCAAACAGCCGTATCATGCATGCTGCGAGCTGGCGATGCCGTGGCGTGCGCTGCTGCGTCTGCGGGGTGCTTGGCGCGCCCATGCGCGGTTGCGCAGGCAAAGCAAGGTCACGCTTAAATCGCTATCCACGCTGTCTGCGAATCATCGGCAGGTCAGGGAATGGCTCGACCGTCGCCGTGCGTTGCGCGACCAGAGGGATGTCGTGCTGCTCAGTCCTCTTGAGAAGGACCATCTGCGTAAACGGTTGCTGCGTAGATGGGGATTGGCCTTCGGCGCGGCGCTGATTGCCGGCATATGGATAGTCGTGCTGTATTGGGACGTGCTTCGTTCCGTATGTTCGGGTGCGTCGATGTATTCCGCACAGCTGTTGCCCACGGGCGCGAGCTTCACCCAGTTGCTTCATACCGCGACCACGTCATGGTCGTATGCCTCAGGCACGGGCATCAGTGCGCCTAACGCGCCATGGCTGTTGGTGCTTGCGCTGGCGTCGGTGCTCACTGGTGGACATGTTGCCGGAGCTGTCGGACTGATGTTCTTCCTTGCAGCCCCGCTCATGGTGTTTTCCTTCTGGGCGCTGGCCGGCATCTTCACCCGCTCGGATGCGGTGCGCTGCGTGGTCGCGTTGGCGTGGTTCGCGTTGGCGTTGTCCATGGGACTTTATGATGACGCGGATGTCACGATGCTGACGGTCATGGTGTTTCTTCCGGCCGCTTTCGCTTCTCGTTCCGTGCGGTCGGCATGTATCGGACGGAGGATCTGGTCAATCCCCACGCGTCGGTCCAGGCGGCGGCGGTTGCGGCGCTGTGTTTCATTCCGGTCGTCGCCGCGCAGCCGCAGTTGTTGCTGCCGCTGATGCTCACCTTCCTGGGATTCCTGCTGTTCGTCCGCTCCCATAAGCCCGCGTTGCTGCTGATTCCGCTTCCGGCGGCGTTCGTATGCGCGCCGACGTTGGTCAATGCCGTTCGTTTCGCTTCCGACGGTACATGGCGTCAGCTGTTCGGCAGCGTCATGCTGCCCTCCTCCACGCATGATGGCAAACCGGTCGTCGCGAATCTGTCCGATCTGTTGCTGCGGGTGTTCGGCATCGGCGCCGACGGTGGCGCATGGCGGTATGTGGCGGTTTCCATGCTGGCGTTGATCGTATTGCTGGCCGCGGTGTCATTGGTGTTGCCTTTCGTGCTGCGCGTGTCCCGTATGATGTGGATCGCCGTGTTCGCGGGATTGGCGACGGCCTTGCTGTCCGCGGCGATTGCGGTGGCCGTCGATGTGGATGGTCCGGTCTCCGGTTCCATGCTTCCGGGAACCACATATGCGATGATGGGCTTGCTCGCCTGCATCTGCATGATGTCGGGCGGCGCGGTTCGACGTTTCGTCATGCTGAGACAGCATGAGAAGACCGGCGCCGTCGAAATCGAAGGACGCGGCTCGAAGGCAGTGTCGATTGCCTCGCATGTGGGTCGTGCCGTATTGGTTTGCCTGCTGGCCGTCTCCGTCGTGGCCTGTGCGGGATTCAACTATGTCGAATGCGATCACAGCCAGGTAAAGACCAGCGATGCTGGACTGCCGATGGTGGCGACCGATTTCCTTGGGCAGGATGATGCACGTCGCGTGCTTGCCTTGCGTGCCGATAGCGCCGAATCGGTCAGCTACAGTGTGATGCGTACCGGTCGTGGCGACTTGATTGACAGCTCTCCCGCGCAACGCGTCGAAGTGGTTTCGGGACGTTCCGACGGGTCCAGCAGAACCATTGCGCAGGATTGCGCCCAGTTGCTGGCCAATGCCGATTCCGATGCCATCAACGAGCTTGGCAAGTTGGGTTTCGGCGGCATTTACGTTATCAAGCAGAACGGCGACAAAGCGCAGCGAGAGGCCTCGAACCAGCTCAATTCGAACATTGGAGCCTCCGACGGGACACAGAATGTCGTCAGTCTGGATAATGGCACGTATTATCGTTTGACGGTTCAGGATCTATCCAAGCAGCATATCGATCGAAGCGGGCTTGATAAGGCCGGCTCAAGTGTGTGGCGTCGTTCATGGCTGTGGTGCATGGGCGTCGTTCTTGTAGCGTATTGCCTGGTGGCGCTTCCGCGCATTCGTCGTCAGGGTCTGGAGGAAGCATGAGCAGACATTCTCGTCCCAATACGCCTTTGCGTATTGCGCTTGCCGTAATCTCGGTGTTGCTCATCGTGGTCCTGATGGCCGTGACGCTCATATACCGGCCATCATGGCTGCATGTGGACACGCCCACGGTGGAACGCTCCTCGGTGGGTCGTACCGTCAGCCCCCGGCAGCGGCAGACGTACTGCCCGTCTCGCATGACCATTGCCGATACCGATGCCTATGGAGATAGCGAATACCAGGCATCCAACGGCAATATCGCGTCTTCCGCGAGATACGCCGCCTTCGGTTCGGTGTTCCATTCATCCGTCGCCTCGATGGGAGCCGACATGACGGCATCCGTGTCGATGCTGGACAAAAAAGACGACTCGTCCGATGACATCTTTGTGGCTTCCGGCAATGTCGATGACGGCTCCCGATTGCAAGACACGCGTCTGCTGACGGCTTCGAACGGTACCGGCGCGGTTTCCTCAGTGATGTCATGGGCCACGGACGGTGATTTGAAGGGCGTATCAGCAGCCTCCTGCGTCGTGCCGGCGCTGAAACAGGCGTTCCTGCTTTCCGGTACGAAGACCGGCTTGACGCAACAGCTTGTTGTGGCCAATCCCTCCGCCAAGGACACATCGGTGACCATCAGAATCTGGGGCTCCGACAAATCCGGCGCGCTGGCGCTCTCCACCGGATCGACGCTGACCGTGGCCTCAGGCAAAGAAACGGTACTGAATCTTTCCGCAGCTGCTTCCGGCCAAGACGCGCTGTATGCCACGGTGACTGGAACTGACACTCCTGTGGCCGCAATCGTCCGCACCGTCTCCATGGACGGATTGACCCCAAGGGGATCGGATTATGCGCTTCCGAATAACGCTTTCGCGAAATCTCTGGCCCTCTACGGCTTGAATGGCGGAGATCATGCGACACTGTACCTGTATACGTCCCGCAAAACGGATGTCACCGTATCCTGATCGACTCCAAGGGGGCACAGCAGACCAATCAGCAGGAGCTGAAGGCGAACCGCGCGTCCGCCATCGATCTTGGAGACGTTCCAAAATCCGCTACCGGCATCGCCATAGCCGCTTCCGAACCGGTGTCTGCCACGGCGAAGATTTCAGACGATGGCCCCGATGGACAATCCGATTTCGCCCTAGTCAATGCGTCCGCTCCGGCGAAGATCTCCGCCATCGCGGTTCCTGACCAATCCACCGCGACGGTAGGCTTCGTCAACACCGCGGATGAGGATCGGACAGCGATCATGACGGCTTACGACACGGACGGCAAACAAGTGGACAGGCGTGAAATCTCCATCCGTCCCTCGGCTTCGACGTCGGTGCGCATCGCCGATATTAATGATGGCGATGTCGCCGCCATCCGTTTGAAGGATCCCGCCCAAGCCGTGGTCTGGAATCTTCGTGTCGGACAGAAAGATGTGTCCGGTGCGAAACTCGCCGGACTTGCCATCATCGGCGCCGTCGATTTGAAGGAGGCCAGAGAGCAGGTCTGGGCGAATCAGGATATGACTGTTGTCCGTTGAAAGTCACATGCCCCAATCAGGATCTATTTCTTCCGGACGGCGTCCGTAGATTTCCGCCAGACGTGAGACCACCTCGTCCCTGATTGCGAATTGCAGGTCCATACGGTTACGGGCATGCGATTGCAGCGGCATGCGGTACAGCACGATACGGGGTGGAATGCCGTGCCCGGCGGGAAATGACTGCGATCCAAGATGCGGAACGTCCTCCCAAGGCGCGGGATCGGATGGCGGAACATCCTCCACAGCGAATTGGACCGGAGCTATGAGCTCAGGCCATGCCCCGTTGAGTCTGCGGATTTGCGCCACCAGCATATCGTCGAACATACCGCTTCTGGTACGGTACCGGGGCAGTCTGGTACCAAACATGGGCGTACGCGTGCCACGTCCATGGCGGTTGCGGTATATCGGGGTCTCCCAAGGCATCTGTTGCATGGTTTCTACCTTATCAGGGCTTATTCGAAACATGCGATACCATGGTATGGGCTGCTCGACAAGGGGAGAAATGATCATGGCGGATATTTCCGTACCTTATTGGAACATCGTTGATGTCAACATGCTGTGCGAAGGCGCGCGGCTGATTGGGTTTGACCTCGACAACACGTTGGCGCGGTCCAAGAAACCTATGAAAGCGGACATGGCCGAATGCTTCTCTGCATTGACATCATTGATTGACGTCGCGGTGATCACCGGCGGCAAATACTCGTTGCTGCAAAGTCAGGTGGTGGACAGGCTGTCCGACCATGCCGACAAGTCGAAACTTCACCTCATGCCGACCAGCGGAACCCGCTACTACCGGTGGGACGGGCAACGGTGGGGGAAAGTGTTCTCCCACGATCTAAGCGACGAGGACCGTGCCAAGGCGAAGGAATCGCTGGAACGGAATGCTCGTGAGCAAGGCATTTGGGCCACTCATGTCTGGGGCGAGCGCATCGAGGACAGAGGCAGTCAGATCACCTTTTCCGCATTGGGGCAGCTTGCCCCCGTCGAGGCAAGGAGGCTTGGGACCCCACCAACGAGAAGAAGAACCGATTGGCCTGTGCGGTTGCTGCCGAACTACCGAATCTTGAAGTAAGACCTGGAGGCTCCAGCAGTGTTGATATCTCGCAGCGTGGCGTCGATAAGTCGTTCGCCGTCCGTGAACTCGCGGATATTCTCGATATCGAGGTCGGCCAGATCGTGTTCATCGGAGACCGGATGGAACCCGACGCAATGATTATCCCGCGGCGAAGGCCGGCACAAGGGCTGTCAAAGTGAACGGTCCCGCGGATACCGTGAAATTATGCGGCGAGATCATTGCCAGATTGTCCCGATGACGGAGCCGGCGTGAATCTGATGGCGGGTTCATTCGCGCATATGGCGAATCTGTTGTTCCCACGAGGCTGTGCGGGATGCGACAAGCCTGATGACGTGTTGTGCGATGCCTGTCTTGCGTCATTCGACTGCGAACTGTCCCAACCATTGGAAACGGCTGAGATGGGTCGATGGTTCGCGTGCGGATGGTATCGGGGTGCCGCCAGACAGTCGATTCTGGCATGGAAAGACCACGGAGACGAGGAATGCGACCGTCCGTTCTCGGATGCGTTGTGCAGGCTTGCGGAACGCGCCGGTGTGATTGACGCCATGGATGGCGTTCGTGAGATCTGCGATACCATACTGGTCGTTCCCGCGTCGTCGTCGATTGCTTCCATGCGTCAGCGCGGACGACGGCACATGATGCCGCTGGCAAAACGGTTGTCGGCGTTTCTACGGTGCCGGACAGGTTTCCGCGTACAGGTATGCGATGCGTTGACGAACAAAGGAATCAAAGGCAAATCCGTCGAGACCAAGGGCACGGAACAGAGGCGCAACGCCTTAAGGGGCATGTCATGGTTCGTCCGGGCGTCACCCTTCAAAACAAGGCGGTGATTCTGGTGGATGACATCGTCACCTCTGGAGCCACCATGCGTCGTTGTGTTGACGCTCTAACTTCACAGGGAGCTTTGGTCATTACCGTGCTGGCGTTGGCACACACTCCGGCCGGCAGACCTTTGACGGCGTAAATCGTCACTCGTCATCGGAAATGTGATATTTCGGCAAAGTGATTTCGAAATCGGCGCCGCGCGGATCATCCACCACTCGTACCGTGCCGCCATGCAACTGCGCCGCCCATCGGGCGATTGACAGTCCAAGACCGGTTCCTCCCGATTCGGTACCTGGTCCCGTCTTGCCTTTGACGAATCGACGGAAGATATCGGACCGCGCTTCTTGGGGAATCTGCGAGCCGAAGTTGACGACATTCGTCACAATCGTGCCGAAATCCTTGTTTTCATGCGCTTCGATGAGCACCGCGGTATTGTCTGCGGAGTGTTTGAGCGCATTGGCGATGATATTGGTGAACAACTGGCGCAGACGATCCTGATCGCCTTCCATTTCGATGTCGTCGGGCACGTGGATTTCGATATTGTGGGCATGCCCGGCATCGGCGATTTCCAACGGTTCCACGGTTTCGTCGATGAAATCCGCGAAATTGAATTTATCGATCTGCAGGCTCGCCGCACCGGCTTCCATGCGGGACAAATCAAGCAGAAACGCGATCAGATCCGACAAACGGTGCGTTTGGTTGAGAATGCTTTCCAGATTCGATGGGGTCGGTTCCACAACGCCGTCGGCCATGTTCTCGACCATGGCCTGCAACGCGGATACAGGCGTACGCAGCTCGTGGCTCACATTGGCTACCATGTCCCGTCTCATCTGGTCGGCATGCTGCAGTTCCTCCGCCATCTCATTGAAAGACAAAGCCAGCTGTCCGACTTCGTCGCGGCTGTTGGCATCGACATGCACCCGGACGGTGTAGTCGCCGTCCGCCATAGCTTCCGCGGCATCCCGCATCTCGCGCAGGGGAGAGGTGAGTCCTCTAGAGAAGAAATAGGTGATGCCCAAAGCCACGGCAAGGGTGATCGGCATGGCTATCCACAGGCTCAATCCGACTTTGAGCAGGAACCAAGCCATGATGAATGCGATGATGGTGGAAATGGTGATCAGCACGCTCAATTCCATTTTGAGCGAAGAGAACAAACCAATAGGGCGTCGGTATCCAACGGATTGACCGAACGCCCTGGTTTTGAATCAGTGGTACGCATACCACCAAATCTTAGCGCATCATACTATTCTTCCGGCGGTTCGAACGCGTAGCTACGCCATGCACGGTTCGAATGGTCTTCGAACCCAGCTTATGACGTAGCGCCTTGACATGCGAATCCACAGTACGGGTGCCGGACGCATCCACCCAATCCCACACTTCCTCGAGCAGCTTCTCGCGAGTGAGCACGGACTTCGGCTTGCGGGCCAAAGTGGCCAGCAAATCAAATTCCGTTGGGGTCAAATGCACCTGCTCCCCATTGACGGTGACGATACGCTGGGCCGGATCGATGACCAGAGAGCCGAAATCAAGCAGTTTCTCGTTTTCGGAGTTCTTGGCGATGACCTTCGCCCTGTCCACACGACGAAGTAGCGCCTTGCACCGGGCGATGAGCTCGCGCATGGAGAACGGCTTGGTCATGTAATCGTCGGCTCCGGCACCAAGACCGATGACCTTGTCGGCCTCGTCGTCTCGCGCCGTCAGAATCAGCACAGGCACAGGACGTTCAGCCACGATGCGCTTGGTGGCCTCAAGACCATCCATCACGGGCAGCATGATATCCATGATGACCAGATCCGGACGGAGCGTGGAAGCGGCCTGGACGGCGCTGGCGCCGTCGGAAGCCACGCGCGCGGTCCAACCCTCCGCAGTGATGCGCTGCGCGATGGCGGTGGCCAAGGTCGGTTCATCTTCGACCACCAGAACGGTACGTGGAATTACTGTGGATTGTGCTGATGAATTGAGCATAGCGTTCCGCCTTTCTCAGAGTTCCGGCTTCAAGAATACTGCTCCCAGTGCCGGAACGGTGATTTTCGCGGACCAATCACGGGAATGATACTCACCCTTGACCGCCTTGAAGGTGCCGTTGTGAATATCGGAACCGCCGTACTTCTTATCGTCCGTGGTCAGCACTTCGGTCCACTTGCCGCCCTTGGTGAGCGGAACCTGGTAATCCTCCATGCCTCGCCCGAGAAGTTCACGACAACGACCATCTGCTCGTCATCCTTGCCGATACGCACGAAGCTGAGCGTGTTATGGTCGGCGTCATCGCTGGTCAGCCATTGGAATCCGGCAGGATCGAAGTCCTGGCTCCACAATGCGGGAGACGCCTTGTACAGGGTGTTCAGGTCGGCGACGAGCTTCTGCACGCCACGGTGGTCAGGCCAATTGAGAGCATCCCAATCCACCGAACCGTCATGATCCCATTCGCCGTACTGCGCCACCTCATTGCCCATGAAGGAGAGCTTTTTGCCCGGATGGGCCCACTGGTAGGCGAACAGCGCGCGCACGCCGGCATAGCGCTGCCAGTCATCGCCCGGCATCTTGCCGAACAGCGAGCCCTTGCCGTACACGACCTCGTCGTGGCTGATCGGCAGCACATAATGCTCCGAGTATGCGTACACCATGGAGAAGGTGATCTCGTTGTGGTGCCACTTACGGTTGATCGGCTCCTCGTGCAGATACTGCAGGGTGTCGTGCATCCAACCCATGTTCCACTTGAGGCCGAAGCCCAAACCGCCGGCATCGGTCGGTGCGGTGATGCCGGGATACGCGGTGGATTCCTCGGCGATCATCATGATGCCGGATTGTTCTTGTACGCGGTCGCCGTGGCTTCCTTGAGGAAGTCGATGGCCTCGAGGTTCTCTCGTCCACCGTAGATGTTCGGATGCCACTGGCCCGGCTTGCGGCTGTAATCCAAGTACAGCATCGAGGAGACCGCGTCCACGCGCAGCGCGTCGATATGGTACTCGTCCAGCCAGAAGCAGGCGTTGGCCACCAGGAAGTTGCGCACTTCGCGGCGTCCGAAATTGAACACATAGGTGCCCCAATCCGGATGCTCGCCACGGGTCGGGTCCGGATCCTCGTACAGAGGCGTGCCATCGAATCTGCCAAGGGCGAACGCGTCCTTCGGGAAATGCGCCGGAACCCAGTCCATGATTACGCCGATGCCGGCCTCGTGCATCTTCTCGACGAGATACTTGAAGTCGTCAGGGCCGCCAAGGCGCGAATCAATCGCGTAATAGCCGGTTACCTGATAACCCCACGAGCCGGAGAAGGGATGCTCGGCCAGCGGCATGAATTCCACATGGGTGAAACCTTCCTTCTGGACGTAGGGGACCAGCTTGTCGGCCAGTTCGCGATAGTTCTTCACATCCTTGCGCCAGCTAGAGGCATGGACCTCGTAGATGCTGACCGGACCGTTGTGCGGGTCGGTCTTGGCTCGCTGGTCCATCCAGTTCTCGTCATGCCACGCATGGACGGAGTCGACGACGATGGAACCGGTGCGCGGCGGGATCTCATGCGAACGCTCCATCGGATCGGCCTTCATGACCCATTCGTTGTTGGCGTTGAGGATCTCGTACTTGTAAATCGTTCCCGTTTCGACACCAGGAATGAACAGCTCCCAGACTCCAGAGGAGCCCAGTTCACGCATGGCGTGGATGCGTCCGTTCCAGCCGTTGAAATCTCCCACCACACGTACCGCATGGGCATTCGGAGCCCACACGGTGAATGCGGTGCCCACCAGCTGTTCGCCCTTGACGCCGTCATTGGAGCCCAACGGATCGTCATAGCGCAGCACGCGCGCTCCCAAAGCCTCCCAAAGGCGCTCATGGCGTCCCTCGCCAAACAGGTACATGTCCAAATCGCCGATGGTGGGCAGATAACGGTACGGGTCGTCGGACACCACGGTGGAACCGTCTTCATATTCGGTGCTGATGCGATAATCGGGCACGCCGAAGCCGTCATCGGTCTTGATGGCCGGAATGAGTGCCATGAAAACGCCATTGTGTTCATGCACCGCCTGGGTCCGGGCATTTTCGGTGATGATCGTCACGGATTTCGCCAACGGACGAAGCACGCGGATCGTGACGACATCCTCATGCTCGTCGGGACCGAGATGCCCGCCGAGCACCTCGTGTGGATTGTAGAACGTACCGTTGCTTACTGCATCCAGGTCGCCCTGTGCAACAGGAACGGCAACGCTATCTTCTTTGATCTTGGATTCTGTAGCCATGGGAAAAGTGTAAGCATGAAATGCTTGAAAATTGGCCCGTGTCGCGTCTTTTTTGGTTTTTTTAGGCAAGTCCAACCCTGATGGCACAATAATTCGGGTTTTGTGTAAGCTTTTCACGGAGGATTCATGGGTTACAAGGTCGGCGACATGGTCGTCTATCCGCGTCACGGCGCAGCGAAGGTGGAGGCCATCACCGAGCGAACGGTCAAGGGTGTGACCCGAGAATATCTGCAGCTGTCGGTGCTGTCGTCCGACGGGCTGGTCATCAATGTTCCGGTGGAGAACGCCAAGAAAGTGGGTGTCCGAGACATCGTCGGCGCCAAGGAGGTCGCGAAGGTCTTCGAGATTCTGCGTACTCCGATCATCGAAAAGGAAATGAACTGGTCCCGCCGGTACAAGCTGAACGTTGAGAAGATCGCCACCGGCGATGTGAATAAAATCGCCGAAGTCGTGCGAGACCTCGCCCAGCGTGATGTCGACGAGCATGGGCTGTCCGCCGGTGAGAAGCGCATGCTCACCAAGGCTCGCAGCATCCTGACTTCCGAGATCGCGTTGTCGGAGCATCTTGATGAGAATGAGGCCCAGCGTCTGCTTGACGTGAACCTTGGTTATGAACCGCCGCGCCCTGGCGACGAGGATCATCACACCGAAGCTCCTGAAGAGGCGGCCATGGACACTTTGGCGCGCGTCGAGGCGGAGAACAAGAAGTCCAAGAAGAAGTAAGGGAATTTCCATGCGTATCGGTCAGGGATTTGACGCCCATCGATTCGCGTCCCATGATGCAGGCAAGCCGTTATGGCTTGCCTGTTTGCGTTGGGATGGTGACGGCATCGAAGGTGATTCGGACGGTGATGTCGCAGCCCATGCGTTGATTGACGCGTTGCTTTCCGCAGCCGGATTGGGTGATATAGGCATGCTTTTCGGTGTCGGTTCCGATTCCGCCGGTGCCGGCAAGCACGGCGACGAGATGCTCCGCGCGACGGTTGCGTATTTGCGTGCGCATGGCATGAGGCCGGTGAGCGCAAGCGTGGTCGTCGTGGCCAATCGTCCGAAAATCGGCAAGCGTCGTGACGAGGCGCAACAGGCGTTGAGCCATGCCATCGGCTGTGAAGTGTCGCTGACGGCCACCACTACCGACGGCATGGGATTCACCGGTTCGGGCGAGGGCATCGAGGCCATCGCCAGCGCCTTGGTGGAACCGATCGGCTGATACTTTCGCTACCTGCGGCGTGCCGATTCGATTATTTTGGCGACAATCCAGAACAGTGTGGAAATCGTCACGATGATGAAGCTTGGGGGAGCGGGGAACATGGCGGAAACCAACAGTCCACCCCAAATGGAGATCAAACAGATCACGGTGGAGACGACCATCGCGGCGAATGGGGACCGTGAGATGATGTTCGCAGTCGCGGCGGGCGTGACCACAAGAGCGAATATCAGCAATGTGCCCACGGCGGGCACCGCGATGGTGATCACACCGGCCATAATGGCCATGAAGCAGATGTTCATGAGATTCACCGGCACGCCTTTTGCCTGCGCCACCTGTTCATCAAGCGAGCTGAACAGCAGCGGTCGATAGATAACGGCCAAAACGGCCAGCAACAACACGTCGAAAACCGCAAATCCGACGATCTGCCCGTCCGTGATCGTCAGGATGGAGCCGAAAAGAATCGATTGCATCTGCTGCGAGGCGGAACTGGACAAGCGTGCGAAAAACAGACCCATGCCTGTGGCGAACGCCAATACGGTTCCTGTGGCGATTTCGCGTTGCGATGCCTTTTTGCCCAGTGCACCGATCACCAATGCTCCGCCGAGAGCGAACACGCCGAGACCGGCACTGACCGGCAGACCCAACAGCACGGCTCCGGTCGCTCCTGGCAGTCCGATGTGCGCCAGCGCATGCGCGGCGAACGTGGAATGACGGGCGATGGTGAAGTAACCCATCACTCCAGCAGCCAAGGCGATGCACAGGCCGGCGAGGAAAGCGTTTGTCATGAATGGCGCGGTCAGCGTGCCCATCCAATCCGGATCGAAGGAGAAAGCGGTTTCGTTCATGATCATGCCTCCTGCGAAATGCGGTTGTGTTGGTGGAATCTTGCGATTTCCTCCGGCGCGTGGGCGTCGACGTCAATGTCATCGGGCTCATCCTCGCTTGGAGTGACGAACATATCTCCTTGGGGAGTGGTGACCACCTGCACCGTGGTGCCATATAGATGGGTGAGCAGCTTCGAATCCAGCACCTCGTTCATCTTCGCATAATGCGGATGCCCGTCGAGCAGATATACGGCTCCGGTGAGAATCGGCAGAAGCATGTTCAAATCGTGCGCCACTACTTGAATGGACATGCCGAGTTCTCGGTTGAGTTTGGCGAGCACGTGCACTGTGGCGCGTTGGCTGGCCAGATCAAGATTGGCGAGCGGTTCATCCAACATGAGTAGTTGGGGGTCCGACACCAGCGCTTGGGCGATGGCGACGCGTTGCCGCAGGCTCCTGAGAGTTCCGACAGCCGGTATCTCGCCTTGTCCTGCATGCCGACGAATTCCAGCGCATTGCGTACTTTGTCTTTTTGCAGGCGGGTGATGGGATGAATGCCGAACCTTGCCCCGGTCAGGCCAAGCAGCACCGACTGTTCGGCGGTGATGTTCGATTCGATGTCGGATGCGTAGCTCTGCGGCACATACCCTATACGGTGATTCATGTCGCCGGCCGGCTTGCCGAGCACGGTTATGTCGCCGTGGGCGATGGGAATCAATCCGAGTTCGGCCTTCATCATGGTGGTTTTTCCGGCTCCGTTGGTGCCGACGATGGCTGTCACCGAGCCTTGCGGGATACGGAAGGTGCCATGCTGCCAGATGATGTGTCCGCCGCGTGAGACCCCTGCGTCGTCGAATTCGATACAGAATGATGCCTTGTCGTGCATGGCTCGCTCCCTTGATAAGTCAACGATAGTATCTCACAAACGGTGTTGACAATCATTCTCAATAAGAAGCATGCATGGACGATGAAAAGTCTCGTGATGAATCCGCCTGGATCGTAACCGTTGCTGGAAAAAAGAGTCCGCCGATGCCGGGGAATTACTCGACATCGGCGAATCGGGGGAGGGAGGATGACCGTGGCTTTATTTACCGGGGTCCGTCTGCCCTGTGTTGTCCGGCGTTGCGGCGTCGGAATCGGAGTCGGGATTGTCGTTCGACGCTGCTCGCCATTCGATTCAGAGGGAGAGGCGTCCGAATCTGATGATGTCGCATCATCTTTGGAGGAAACCGCCTCATTCATTTGCTTGATGAGCTGCGCGATCCATGAGATCAGGCTTTTGCTGTCGGCCGGCATCTGTTCCGTGACGTCGATGACCGGCACATCGGATTTGTGTGCGGTGCCGGTCAGAATATTTGTGGCATCATCCGCCTTCTGAACATTGTTGATCAGCATATCCACTTGATGCCCCTCCAGAATCTTCTGGAAGTCCTGGAGTTCCTTGGACGAGGGTTGCGAGCCTTCCGAGATGGACTGCGTGTAGCTTTCGGGAGTCTTATCGGATAGGCCCATGTCGCTGAGCAGATAATATGCGACCGGCTCGGTGGCTGCGTAGGAGACGTTCCTATGTGTATCGGAGAACTCTTTCATGCTTCTCTCGATTACCGTCTCGCGTCTGTTCCACGCCTTGAGTTTGTTTGTGAAGTATTTCTTTTGCTTGGGCATGATGCGGCTGTAGGTGTCGGCAAGCTCCTTCGCCATGGCGTTGCGTGCGTCGCTGGAGAACCAGAGATGGGGATTGTCTCCCTCAACGGCTCCGACCATTTGTGCGGCCGAAACGGAAACGGTGTCTCTTTCCAGGTTTTTTGTGGCCCAGGAGTCGTATCCCGCTCCGTTGGACACGACGACCTGTGCCTTCTGCAGGGTGTCGACAGCAGTGGTCTTCGGTTCGAACGTGTGGGCGTCCTCTGTTGTGGAGGACAGAATCGAGGTGACTTTGACGTGCACGCCGCCGATCTGCTCCGCCAAAGCCCCCCACTGGTTGACCGACGCCACCACGTTGATCGGGGTGGTCTGCTCCTTTGGTGTGTCGGGTGCCGTTGGTTGATCGGGCTCCGAAGAAGCGCCAAAGCAGGAAGCGGTGCCCAGCACCGTGCACAATGTGATTCCCGCGGCAAGGATGCGGAAAAATGGACGCTGGTGAGAGCGCATGTCGATTGCCTTCCTCTTGGGTCGTCCGTCGTTTCGGTCGCGTCCATCTCATATAGCACATGCGCGACTTACGACTGAAACCAAGATAGCCTACGATACTTGCAAATGCCAATACGACAAGCGACTTAGCGAGGAAGTGGACCACATGGGAACAAGGATTGATGGCAAAAAGGTGGCGGCACGGACCAAGGCGGACCTCGCCAAACGCGTGGAACTGCTGAAGGCGAGGGGAATCCAACCTGGTTGGGTACCATTTTGGTCGGATCAGACCCCGGCTCCGTGAAATATGTCGCCGGCAAACATGCCGATTGCGCCGAAATCGGCGTGAATTCCATCAAGCGCGAGCTGCCTGAGAATGCGACGTTCGATCAGGTCGCCGATGCGGTCCGCCAGCTCAATGCGGATCCCGCCTGTACCGGATATATCGTGCAGTTGCCCTTGCCAAGGGGAATCGACGAGAACGCCATCATCGATCTGATCGATCCCAAGAAGGACGCCGACGGGATGCATCCGTATAATCTCGGCGAACTTGTGCTGCATGCCCGAGGAGACATTGCCACGCCGTTGCCATGCACGCCTCGCGGCGTGATCGAGCTGTTGCGCGCCTACGACATCGATTTGGATGGCAAGGAGGTGTGCGTGCTGGGCCGTGGCATCACCATCGGCCGTACCATTGGTCTGTTGTTGACTCGTAAGGCGGTCAACGCCACTGTCACGCTGTGCCATACGGGAACCAAGGATGTGCGTGAACACATGCGACGGGCCGATGTGATCGTCGCAGCCATGGGAGTGGCTGGTTTCGTCAAACCGGAAGACATCAAGGAAGTCGATTCTCGTCGACGTCGGAGTATCCCGCGTGTTCGACGAGGAATCCGGCCGATACAAGGTCAAGGGTGATGTCGATAAAGCCTGTTACGAGAAGGCTTTGGCATATACGCCGAATCCTGGAGGCGTAGGGCCGATGACGCGTGCCATGCTGTTGCAGAATGTCGTGGAGATGGCCGAACGTCAGTTGTGAGTTTCGCGATAGTGCTTTCGGGCGTGTCGTGACATGCGACACGCCCGATTTTTGTGCATGGCTTCTTGTAGACTTTCGCCTTGTGTGTATTTGCGCACACGTATAACTGAAGAACGATTTTATCCATCCACTATTTTGTAAGAAACCACATTAATGGCAGAGAACAATAACGAAGTCGCCAAGGTCGCCATCAACGACATCGGCACCGAAGAGGACTTCATCAAGGCAGTCGATTCCACCATCAAGAACTTCGATGATGGTGATCTGGTCGAAGGTACCGTCGTCAAGGTCGATCATGACGAGGTCCTGCTCGACATCGGCTACAAGACCGAGGGTGTCATCCCCTCCCGCGAGCTTTCCATCAAGAAGGACGTTGATCCTGACGAAGTCGTCGAGGTCGGCGACACCATTGAGGCCCTTGTCGTCACCAAGGAAGACAAGGAAGGCCGTCTGATTCTGTCCAAGAAGCGTGCACAGTACGAGCGCGCTTGGGGCGACATCGAGAAGATCAAGGAAGCCGATGGCGTTGTCGAAGGCACTGTCATCGAAGCTGTCAAGGGTGGCCTCATCGTCGACATCGGTCTGCGTGGCTTCCTGCCGGCATCTCTCGTCGAGATGCGTCGTGTCCGCGATCTGTCCCCGTACATCGGCCAGAAGATCAAGGCCAAGATCCTCGAGCTCGACAAGAACCGCAACAACGTGGTCCTCTCCCGTCGCCAGTACCTCGAGGAGACCCAGTCCGAAGTGCGCGAGACCTTCCTGTCCCAGCTTAAGAAGGGCCAGATCCGTGAAGGCGTCGTGTCCTCCATCGTCAACTTCGGCGCGTTCGTCGATCTGGGCGGTGTTGACGGCCTGATCCACGTTTCCGAGCTGTCTTGGAAGCACATCGATCACCCGTCCGAGGTCGTCAAGGTCGGAGACAAGGTCACCGTCGAGGTGCTTGACGTTGATCTCGATCGTGAGCGCATCTCCCTGTCCCTCAAGGCCACCCAGGAAGATCCGTGGCAGCGCTTCGCCCGCACCCACGTTCCTGGCCAGATCGTCAAGGGCAAGGTCACCAAGATCGTTCAGTTCGGTGTCTTCATCTCCGTCGAAGACGGCATCGAAGGCCTCGTGCATATCTCCGAGCTGGCCAACCGCCACGTGGAGAACCCGGAGACCGTCGTCAAGCCGGGCGAGGAAGTCTTCGTCAAGGTGATTGACGTCGATCTCGACCGTCGCCGCATCTCCCTGTCCCTCAAGCAGGCCAACGACTCCGTTGATCCGGCTTCCGAGGACTTCGATCCGGCTCTGTACGGCATGCCGGCAGAGTACGACGAGCAGGGCAACTACAAGTATCCGGAAGGCTTCGACCCGGCAACCAACGAGTGGATCGCTGGTTACGAGAAGCAGCGTGAGGAGTGGGAGTCCCAGTACGCCACCGCTCACGATCTGTGGGAGCAGCACAAGGAATTCGTTGCCAAGGAACTCGAGAACGCCGAGGCTTCCGCAGCCGAAGACGGCCAGGCTCCGAAGGAAGAGAAGGTCGAAGAGGTGTCCAACTACTCCTCCGACAACACCTCCAACGGCACCCTCGCCGATTCCGACCAGCTCGCCGCTCTGCGCGACCAGCTGCTCGGCAAGTGAGTTTCGACGAATCGAAATAAACTGATTCGCGTAAACCGCTGATAAATGGCCCCGCACCTGATGGTGTGGGGCCATTTGCGTATGTTGCGAGTCCGTCAAACATTACAATGGCGGTTGTGATGATTCGAATTGGGTTGACCGGAGGCATCGCCGCCGGCAAAAGCACCGTCGCTACGCATCTGCGTGAACTGGGCGCGACGCTTGTCGATTATGATGTGCTCGCCCGAAAAGTCGTGGAACCCGGAAGCGTGGGCCTGCAACGAATCGTGGAACATTTCGGGCGGATGCGATGAACGCGCAAGGTGGTCTTAATCGGCGATGGATGTCCGAACACGTCTTCTCCGATCCGAATGCCGAATCCGAACGTAGAATCCTTGACGATATCGAACATCCGTTGATCTACGATCTTGCATTGTCGGAGGAACGGCAGGCGGTCGAAAAGAATCCGGATGCGTGGTCGTACATGATATTCCGCTTTTGGCGGAAGTAATCGATGACATACCCATGCGTTTCGACCATATCGTAACAGTCGAAGCACCGGAACAGACGCGTGTGGAACGTATGATGCGCACCCGTGGCATGAGCGAGGCACAGGCGAAGGCACGTATCGCGCATCAGCACGCGTGCGGCACGAGAATCCATAGCCGATGCGGTGATTGACTCATCCCAGGATGTAGAACACATGTTCGACTGTGTTGATAGGCTGATGGAACAGTGGCGTAAGGAAGCGAGACGGAACCATGGGATTCAACATTGAGCGAGTGAACAAGCCGTTTGCGGTCAAATCTCCATATAAGCCTTCAGGCGACCAGCCGAAGGCCATCGAGGAGCTGGCCACGCGCATCGAGAATGGCGAGAACGACGTGGTGCTCATGGGCGCCACCGGCACCGGCAAAACCGCCACTACAGCGTGGCTGATCGAACGTCTGCAGCGACCGACGCTTATCATCGAGCCGAACAAGACGCTCGCCGCGCAGTTGTGCGCCGAATTCCGCGAACTCATGCCGGACAATGCGGTGAGCTACTTCGTTTCCTACTACGACTACTACCAGCCGGAAGCGTACATTCCCCAGACCGACACCTACATCGAGAAGGATTCCAACATCAACGACGATGTGGAGCGATTGCGCCACGCCGCCACCGCGAACCTTCTGACCCGTCGCGATTGCGTGGTCGTGGCCACCGTCTCCTGCATCTACGGTTTGGGAACGCCGGAAGAATACGCTGGCCGTATGCTGTTCCTCCAGGAAGGCCAGCAGATCGACCGTGACGATTTACTGCGCAAATTCGTGGACATGCAATACAAGCGCAACGACATCGCCTTCACGCGAGGCACATTCCGCGTGCGCGGCGACACCGTTGAGATCATCCCCGTATACGAGGAACTGGCCATCCGCATCGAATTCTTCGGCGACGAAATCGACCGCATCTCCACTCTGCATCCGCTGACCGGCGACGTGATCGCGCACGAATCGCAGGTGCACATCTTCCCGGCCTCGCATTACGTTGCCGGACCGGAACGTATGGAACGGGCGCTCAAAACCATCCAACAGGAACTTGACGAGCGTACCGCCGAATTGCATAAGCAAGGTAAGGAACTTGAAGCGCAGCGTCTCACCATGCGCACCACATACGATCTGGAAATGCTCTCGCAGGTCGGCACATGCTCCGGCGTGGAGAACTATTCGCGGCATTTCGACGGACGCGCGCCGGGCACGCCTCCGCACACGCTGCTTGACTTTTTCCCCGATGATTTCCTGCTCGTCATCGACGAATCACATGTCACCGTGCCGCAGATCGGTGCCATGTACGAAGGCGACGCGAGCCGCAAACGCACGCTGGTCGAACACGGTTTCCGCCTGCCGTCGGCAATGGACAATCGACCGCTCAAATGGCCGGAGTTCCAGGAACGAGTCGGTCAGACGGTGTACCTGTCGGCAACGCCCGGCGATTACGAACTCGGTTTGAGCGACGGTGTGGTCGAACAGATCATACGTCCGACCGGACTAGTCGATCCGCAGATCGACGTGCGGCCGGTGGAAGGGCAGATCGATGACCTGCTCGCCGAAATCAAAGACCGCGTGGCAAGGAACGAACGTGCGCTGGTCACCACGCTCACTAAGAAAATGGCCGAGGATCTGACCGACTATCTGCTGGAACGCGGCATCAAAGTCGAATATCTGCATTCCGATGTGGACACCTTGCGTCGTGTCGAACTGCTGCGTGAACTGCGTGAAGGCAAGATCGACGTCATCGTCGGCATCAACCTGCTACGAGAGGGCCTCGATCTGCCGGAAGTGTCATTGGTCGCAATCCTCGACGCGGATAAGGAAGGCTTCCTGCGTTCCTACCGTTCGCTCATCCAGACCATCGGCCGTGCGGCGCGAAACGTGTCCGGCACCGTCGTCATGTATGCGGACGACATCACCGAAGCCATGCGCAAGGCCATCGACGAGACCAACCGCCGCCGTGACATCCAGATTGCCTACAATAAGGAACATGGCATCGATCCGAAGCCGCTCATCAAGAAGATCTCCGATGTCAACGACATGCTCGCCAAGGAGGACGTCGACACCCAGACATTGCTCGGTACCGGATACCGAAACGCGGACAAAGCCGGCAATTCGCATCTCGGCGTGCCACATACCAGCAAGGAGGAATCCGGCAGGCGGCACGAGGAGATTCTCAAGGCCGGATTGCCCGCGCAGGATCTGGCTGATCTCATTCGACAACTGTCCGAGCAGATGCATGCCGCCGCAGAACAACTGCAATTCGAGCTTGCGGCTCGTCTGCGTGACGAGATCCGTGACCTGAAAAAGGAACTTCGGCAGATGACGGAGGCGAGCAAATAGTTCTCGACCGGTCATACGGCATCCGTACCATAGTGGATTATGGCTGAAACACCACTTGCTTTTGAAATCGCCACGTTCGCGGTGCTTGCCGTCTTCTTCGTGGTGGACCTGTTCATCATCGGGCGCAAGCCGCATGTGCCGTCCACCAAGGAATGCGTGCAGCATATCGCGTTCTTCGTGGTCATGGCGTTGATCTTCGGCGGACTCATGTGGTTCTTCGCAGGTTCGAAGCCGGCCATCGAATTTTATTCGGGCTGGCTCACGGAATATTCGCTGAGTATCGACAATCTATTCGTCTTCGTCATCATTATGTCGAATTTTGCGGTGCCAAAACAGCTGCAGAAATTCGTGCTGTCCATCGGCATCACCATCGCATTGGTGTTGCGCGGCGTGTTCATCCTCATCGGCGCGGCCATTATCTCCCGCTTCACCTGGGTGTTCTTCCTGTTCGGTGCATTCCTTATCGTCACCGCCATCAAGTTGGTCACCGGGGGAGACGAGGATGAGGAATATCATGAGAATGGCTTGATTCGCGCATTGCGCAAGGTCATCAAGATCACCGATGAGTATGACGGAGAAAAGTTGCGTACCGTCAAAAACGGTGCCAAGTATTGGACTCCGATGCTGATCGTCTTTCTGACCATCGGCACCACCGATGTGATGTTTGCCTTTGATTCCATTCCTGCGATTTTCGGTTTGACGAAGGATCCGTTCATTGTGTTCACGTCCAATGTGTTCGCGTTGCTCGGTTTGCAGCAGCTGTACTTCCTGCTCGGAGAGCTGCTCGACAAGCTGGTGTATCTGCCGCTTGGACTTTCCGTGGTTTTGGGCTTCATCGGCGTCAAGCTCATCATGGAGGCATTGCATGGCAACTCGCTGCCGTTCCTCAATGGCGGCCAGCCGATTTCCTGGGTTCCGGAAGTGCCTACATGGCTGTCGCTTGTCGTGATCGTTCTTGCGATTGGTGGTGCGGCTTTGGCAAGTGTTATTAAGATGCGCACCATGAAAGCGAACGAAAAGTGACAGTCCGGCAAACGTTGGGAGAATAGAGCTTTTCTATTCTCCTACGAAATTGTGAGCGCTCACAACACACCTAGTTCTGAGGTGGAAGTGGGCGCTTTTTGCTAGTAAGCTATGCCATTGGAAACAGGGTCGTCAGATCCAAAATCAATATCAACAAGAATAGGCAGGCATTCATGCGTAAAGCAAGATCGTAGATACCATCGGTCCCGCTACCGAGTCCCTGGAAGGCATCACCAGCCTTGTCGAAGCAGGTATGGACGTCGCTCGTCTGAACCGCTCCCACGGCACTCCGGAAGACCACCTCAAGGTCTACAACAACCTCCGTGCCGCCGCCAAGGCCACTGGCCGCAACGTCGCAGCCCTGGTTGACCTGCAGGGTCCGAAGATCCGCTGCGGTTGGTTCAAGAAGAACGCCGACGGCGAGGACAAGGTCCAGCTGACCGAAGGCAGGAGTTCGTCATCACCACTGATGACATCGAAGGCGACGAGCACATCACCTCCACCACCTTCAAGGGTCTCCCGGGCGACTGCCATGCAGGCGATCCGATCCTCATCGACGACGGCAAGGTCCGCCTCGAGGTCACCAAGGTCGAAGGCAACAACGTGTACACCAAGGTTGTCGTTGCCGGACCGGTCTCCAGCCACAAGGGCATCAACCTTCCGGGCGTCGCCGTGTCTCTGCCGGCTCTGACCGAGAAGGACGAAGAGGATCTGCGCTGGGCCATCCGCACCGGCGCCGACATCATTGCCATGTCCTTCGTGCGCTTCGCCACCGACATCGATCGCGCCCATGAGATCATGGACGAGGAAGGCCGCCGTATCCCGGTCGTCGCCAAGATCGAGAAGCCGCAGGCCCTCGAGAACCTCGAGGAGATCGTCAAGGCGTTCGACGGCATCATGGTCGCACGTGGCGATATGGCCGTCGAGTGCCCGCTGGAAGAGGTCCCGCTGGCCACCAAGCGCTGCATCGAGCTGGCTCGTCAGTACGCCAAGCCGGTCATCGTGGCCACCGAAGTCCTCGGCTCCATGGTCAGCTCCCGGTCCCGACCCGTGCAGAGGCATCCGACTGCGCCAACGCCGTCCTCGACGGTGCCGACGCCACCATGACCTCCAACGAGACCGCCGTCGGCAAGTACCCGGCAGTCACCGTGAACACCATGAGCCGCATCTCCACCTTCGCCACCGAGCATGGTTTCGACCGCATCCCGGAGCTGAAGAACCTGGATATGTCCTCCACCGGTGCCGTCTCTTCCGCCGCCGTCGACCTGGCCGACAAGCTCAACGCCAAGGCCATCGTCGCCTACACCCAGACCGGTTCCACCGTGCACCGCGTGTCCCGTGAACGTCCGGCCACCCCGATCTACGGCATCACCAACAATGAGCACACCTTCACTGGCTGGCCCTGTCTTGGGGCACCGAGTCCTTCCTGGTCGACGAGGATTACCATGACAAGTCCCGCAAGGACCTCATGGTTTTCACCGACAAGGTCCTCAAGGACGCCGGCAAGGTCTCCGATGGCGACAAGATCGTCGTGCTGAGCTCCGCCCAGGGCGAACACCAGCCGGGTCGCACCGATTCCATCTACGTCCACACCGTTGGTGCCTGCGACTGAGATTTGAATCGTCGCGTTAAACGCTGATTCCATAATCCTCCCATTGGTTCCCGATGGGAGGATTATTGTTTTTACGCGATGTCCCCGAATGATGACAACGCCGAGATTTGGCGCAAATCGCAATCATGTGGTATTCTTCCAGAGTTGCGTGCAAGCCTCGTATCCCAATTGGTAGAGGAAGCAGCCTCAAAATCTGCGCAGTGTGGGTTCGAGTCCCACCGAGGGCACGTAAGAAATCAATATCAATCCAGGCCCGGGTTGGGGCATGTTAGGCCGGCTTTGGGTGTGACAGTGGAAAGAGACCGACATGGCTGCAGAGAAGACCACGGAACCGGACGAAGTACTCACTGATGAGGAGCTCCAAGCTGCTGCGGCTCCCGAGCCGGATTCTGCCAATAATAACGAGGCACACAAGCGCACCGTCGTCGTTGCCGAAGACGAATCCGTGAACCGCATGGATTTGGTCGCCATGCTTGAGGATAACGGCTATGAGGTCGTCGGAGAGGCCGCCAACGGTGAGGAAGCCGTTGAACTGACCCGTAAGTTCCGCCCGAGCGTGGTGTGCATGGATGTCAAGATGCCTCGCATGGATGGCATCGAGGCCGCTGGCATCATCTGTGATGAGAACATCGCTCCGGTCGTCATGCTGACGGCATTCTCCCAGTCTGATTTGGTCAAAAAGGCCACGGCGCTGGCGCCATGGCGTATGTCACCAAGCCGTATGAGGAATCCAAGCTGCTGCCGGCTTTGGAAGTCGCCATGGGCCGTTTCGCCGAAATCAACGATTTGCTTGACAATGTCGAACGTAGCGAGTCCAAACTGCAGGAAACCGAGGAACAGCTGAAGAAGGCCGAAGAGCAGCTGAAGAAGGCCGAAGAAATGCTGGAGGAGCGCAAGCTCGTCGACCGCGCCAAGGGCCTGCTGATGGACAAGGCGGACTTCTCCGAACAGGGCGCTTTCCGTTGGATTCAGAAGACCTCCATGGACCAGCGCATTCCGAAGAAGCGTCTGGCCATGGCCATCATCGCCAAGTATGGCGAACAGAAGTCGGAAGCAGAGGATGAGCGCTAACACACCAACTGTGAAGGCACTTCACGCGGAACGCTATTGGTCGTTGACGGCCATTCTTTGGCGTTCCGCGCTTTTTTGCCTTACCCGTAGAGAATTTCAGTACATCATCAGGTCAGGCCACCAACGCGGTCTGGGGATTCGCCACCATGCTTTCGCAGGTGATCGATGCCGAACATCCAGACCATCTTGCCGTCGCATTCGATGTGAAGGGCGGCACGTTCCGCAACCAGATGCTGCCGCAGTACAAAGGAACTCGCGACGCGGCCCCCGAGGAACTGCTCAGCCAGCTGCCATTAATCCAGCAGATGCTGACGGCCTTGGGCATCACATACATCGAAAAACCCGGTTACGAAGGTGACGATGTGATCGGCACGCTCGCCAGCATGGGCGACCAGGCAGGCTACCGCACATTGGTGCTGTCCGGCGACCGTGATGCTTTCCAGCTGATCAACGACGACATCACCGTGCTGTATCCCGGCCACCATTTCAAAGACCTCAAACATATGACCCCGGATGCCGTGCAGGAGAAATATCATGTCTCTCCCGCGCAATACCCGGATCTGGCCGCCTTGCGCGGAGAAACCGCTGACAACATCCCCGGCGTTCCCGGAGTCGGCGACGGATTCGCGGCCAAATGGATCAACCAGTACGGCGGACTTGAGCAGATCATCGAACACGCCGACGAGATCAGCGGCAAAAAAGGCGAAGCCTGCGCGAAAACATCGAACAGGTCAAACTGAACCGTTCCGTGAACGCTTTGGTTCGTGACCTTGATCTTGGCGTGTCGGTATCCGACCTGACATTTGGACAAGTCGACGCTGGTCAACTCGACGATCTATTCACCAAGCTCGAATTCGGTGTTCGGACCAAGAATCGCGTGCTCAAAACGTTCAATGCGGACAAACCATCCGGGGACGTGCACGAATCCAGCAAGCTCGGGCTGCCACATGTCGAAGACGTCAACGATCCGCATGTGGTGGAGACATGGGTCCAAAACCATTTCCCCGTGGTGCAGGAACATCTGCACGAACGCCATGAACGCTCCTCCAACGACATTCCGGAATTCGGCTTCGAAATCGATTCTTCGACCCGTTGCACGGACAAGGTGAAACAGTCCTGGACGCTTTACGCCGAAGGCACGAGCAAACCCGGAGAAGCCTCTCTTTCGGCATTGATGATCGCCGTGCACGGCGAAGCCATTCGCATCGACGTATTCAGTCCGGATATGGTGCAATGCCTGCAAAGGCTGTTCGACCGCTATCACCATTCCATGGTCGTGCACGGTTACAAAGAACATGCGCATCTGCTGGGCAGCATCGGCGTGGAACTTCCGGAACCATTGTTCGACACCAAGCTCGCCGGATATCTTGTCCACCCGGATTTCCACGCGGACACGCTGGAACAGGCTGCGGCTCATTTCCTTGATCTGCACATCGAAGCACAAGCCGAAGCCGCGACACAGGGGACCTTGGACTTCGACGAGCCTGAGGAAAACGATTCCAAGAACGACGAGCTGATACTCACCCGCACCGCAATCGTGGGGCTTTTGGCCGAATATTTGGCCGGTGTGCTGGATAAGCGCGAACAATTCGGTCTCCTCAAATCCATTGAGCTTCCGGTCTCTCAGGTCCTGCATGGCATGGAACAGGTCGGCGCCCAAGTGGATATGACACGTCTGGTGCAGATGCGCGACCAACTTGCCGCCGACGCTGCCCAGGCACAGGAAACGGCGTGGCAGTTCGCGGGGGAGCAGGTGAACCTGCAAAGCCCCAAACAGCTGCAGAAGATCCTGTTCGAAGACATGGGATTGAAACCGACGAAAAAAACCAAGTCCGGTTCATACACCACCAATGCCGCGGCATTGCAGACCTTGCGTGACCGCTCGTACGATAACGACCGCGCATGCCAGTTCCTTGACGCGTTGCTGATGCATCGTGAAAAGAACAAGCTCAAGCAGATCGTGCAGACGTTGATCGACGCCACAAACCGTCATGACGGTCGCATCCACACCACTTCGAACAGACGGTGGCAGCCACCGGACGATTGAGCTCCGTCGATCCAAACCTGCAGAACATTCCGAACCGGGATCCCGCAGGTCGTGAGATTCGATCCGCGTTCGTGCCGGGAGAGGGCTTCGAATCGTTGCTGAGCTCCGACTACTCGCAGGTCGAACTGCGCATCATGGCCGACCTTTCCGGTGATGAGGCGTTGATAGAGGCCTTCCGCTCCGGCAAGGACTTCCATAAGTATGTGGCCAGCTTGGTCTACGGCATTCCCGTTGAGACATCACGTCCGATCAGCGTAGCCACGTCAAGGCGATGAGCTATGGACTTGCCTACGGTCTGAGCACGTATGGACTTGCCCAGCAGCTCAAGATCAAGCCCAAAGAAGCCGAATCGCTGAAAAACCAGTATTTCGCCACTTTTGGCAAAGTCCATGAATACCTTGAATCGCTTGTCTCGTCCGCACGCGAAAAAGGATATACCGAAACCATTTTCGGAAGGCGCAGGTATTTCCCCGGTCTCAAATCGCCGAACCGTGCCGTGAGGGACGCGGCCGAACGCGCCGCGTTGAACGCGCCTATCCAAGGCTCGGCGGCGGACATCATGAAAATCGCCATGATTCGTGCGTATGACGCACTGCAGGAAGCGAACCTTGGAAGTCGCCTCATACTGCAGATTCATGATGAACTTGTGGTGGAGATCGCGCCCGGTGAGGAGAAGCAGGCCACCGCGCTGGTGAAGGATGCCATGGAGCATGCCGTCACCATGGCCGTTCCGTTGGACGTATCGACGGGCATCGGTTCCGATTGGCAATTGGCGGCCCACTGATCCGTTCCCGTCGGATAATCGAAGGCTGATTAAAAAAGAAAGAAGGAAGATTGTGGCAACGCTGAAGCAGGTCGTGGATGTGCTTGAAACGCTGTATCCGCTGCGATACGCGGAACAATGGGATGAGCCGGGACTCATCGTGGGAGACCTTCGCCACGACGTGCGCAACATCGCGTTCGCGGCGGACCCATCCATGGCGGTGATCGACCAGGCTATCGCCGGAGGCATCGACCTGCTGATCTGCCACCATCCGCTGTTCTTCCGTTCCGTGCATGCGGTCTCCGGACTAGGATTCCGTGGTGAGATCGTCCGGAAGCTCAACCTCGCCGGTTGCGCGCTGTGGGTTGGGCACACCAATGCCGATGCCTCCTACCGAGGAGTCAGCATGGCCGCCGCCGACGCGTTCGGCCTGATCGAACAGCGTCCGCTGGTACCCATCGAAGATCCGAAAGCCGAACATCCGGTCGGATTGGGCCGTGTCGGCCGGTTGCAGGAGCCGATCGCATTGCGTGATTTCGCCCGTCGTGTGGCCGACGCGCTGCCATACACCGAACTTGGCGTGCAGGTGTGCGGCGACCTTGACGCGACGATCGGCACGGTGGCGGTATTGCCGGGCTCGGGCGATTCCCTGTTCGATGAAGTGCGTGCCGCAGGCGTCGATGTGTATGTGACCAGCGATCTGCGCCATCATCCGGTGACCGATGCCATCGAGCAGGCGCGCTATGAGGCGTCCATGCGTGCCGCGGACATCGAACTCGGCCGAGGCGACGCCACTGTTCGTCCGATGTTCATCAACACGCCACACAGCGCCATCGAATCCATATGGTTCCAATACGCCATGGGCGATGTGCCTCGTGCCGTATCTGAGGCGACCGGAGACATCCCCACCGTCCGCTGGATTTCCATGAACACCGATCCCTGGAATCTGGTACTGCCGTCCTGCGGGCAGGAACGCTGAACGACGATGTCCGATACGACCAGCATGGATATGTCGCTGAACGAATCCAGCGATGGCGTGGACATGACCAGACCGGCCACAGTACTCAGCAGAGAGCACGTGTATCAAGGCGCGATTTTCGGCGTGGAGGACATGCGTATCGCGTTGCAGACACGAGACGGCGGACAAACCGTGATCCGCAGACAGGTGATGCGGCACGCGCCCTGTGTGGTCATGCTGGTGCATGACTGCGCGCAGGATTTGTACTTGGTCGAACGAGAATACCGTGTCGGCTGCGACGCCTTCGCCTACGGTCTGCCGGCAGGACTCATCGATGACGGGGAAGACGTCGATGCGGCCGCATTGCGTGAGCTGCGCGAAGAGACCGGCGTCGAGCCAATCGACGAAAACAGTTGCGATATCGACCATGTCGGGCAATTCTATTCATCCGAAGGCATGACCGACGAACTGGCCAACATCATGGTGGTGCACCTGCGCCACTGGCAGGCCGTCGAACGGCATTTCGACGCCGACGAGCATGTCGAATCTGCTTGGATCCCGTGGAAGCAGCTACGAGACACGCACATCACGGCCTCCAATTCGGAGATCGCCATTGCATGAGCAAATTCGCAGAATGCGGCAACAATAGCGGCCTGCAGGTTTCGAATTGTAAAAACAATCGCCGGAATAAACGAAATAACGAATTCAACTCGCAAAACGTGCGATACTTGAATTATGCAAATCAGACCTGGATCGATGTATCCACTCGGTGCGAGCTACGACGCGCCGGCGTGAATTTCGCCCTCTTCTCTCAAGTGGCCCAGAAAGTCGAGCTTTGTCTTTTCGATGAGGAAGACCGTGAGACCCGAGTGGAAATGACGGAGCAGAACTCCTACGTATGGCATAACTATCTGCCGGGAATACAACCCGGGCAACGGTACGGCTATCGTGTGTACGGTCCGTATGATCCAGCAAAGGGCCTGCGGTGCAACCCGAACAAGTTGCTGCTCGACCCGTACGCAAAAGCCATCGAGGGAAACATCGACGGTGACGAAAGCCTCTATTCGTATTGGTTCAAAAGCCCTGAGGACGTCACCAGCATGAATACGCTGGATTCCGCGCCGCATACCATGAAATCGGCCGTGGTCAATCCGTATTTCGACTGGGGCAACGACCAACATCCGAACATCTCCTACCATGATTCGGTAATCTACGAAGCCCATGTGCGTGGCATGACCAATCTCAACCTGGACGTGCCGCCGGACATCCGTGGAACCTACGCGGGCCTCGCATATCCATCGGTCATCGAATATCTGAGGAAGCTCGGCGTCACCGCCATCGAACTTATGCCGATCCACCAGTTCGTCAACGACAGCTTCCTGCAGGAAAAAGGCCTGAGCAACTACTGGGGCTACAACACCATCGGCTTCTTCGCGCCTCATAACGCGTACTCAAGCTCCGGACAACGCGGCGAGCAGGTCAACGAATTCAAATCCATGGTCAAGGCCTACCATCGCGCCGGCATGGAAGTGATCCTCGACGTGGTGTACAACCACACCGCCGAAGGCAACAACCTCGGCCCGACCCTAAGCTTCAAAGGCATCGACAACGGTGCTACTACCGTCTGGTCGACAACGACCGACGCCACTACTTCGACACGACCGGCACCGGCAACTCCCTGCTGATGCGCTCGCCGCACGCGCTGCAGCTCATCACGGACAGCCTGCGCTACTGGGTCACCGAAATGCATGTCGATGGTTTCCGATTCGATCTTGCGGCCACGCTGGCCCGCCAGTTCCAGGAAGTCGACAAGCTGTCCGCCTTCTTCGACATCGTCGAACAGGATCCGGTCATCTCCCGTGTCAAGCTCATCGCCGAACCTTGGGATTTGGGTTCCGGCGGCTATCAGGTGGGCGGCTTCCCGTCCAGCTGGTCCGAATGGAACGGCCGCTACCGTGATTGCGTGCGTGACTTCTGGCGTTCGCAACCATCGACGCTACCGGAATTCGCCAGCCGTCTGATGGGCAGCTCCGACCTGTATCAGATGAACGGCCGCCGTCCGGTGGCTTCCGTGAACTTCATCACCGCACATGATGGCTTCACCATGAACGATTTGGTGAGCTACAACGAGAAGCATAACGATGCCAACGGCGAAGGCAATAGGGATGGCGAAAGCAACAACCGTTCCTGGAACTGCGGTGTCGAAGGCCCGACCACCATCAAGGACGTCAACGACCTGCGGCAACAGCAGATGCGCAACATGTTCGCGACGCTGCTGTGCAGTCAGGGCATTCCGATGATCTGCGGCGGCGATGAGGTGGCACGCACGCAACAGGGCAACAACAATGCCTATTGCCAGGACAACGCCATTTCATGGACCAATTGGGATCTTGACGATAGTCAGAAGGATCTGCTTGAGTTCGTTTCGAAGCTGATTCATCTGCGACTCGAGCACCCGGTGCTTCACCGTCGTCGTTTCTTCACCGGCCGCGAGCCAGGAGACCCGGACGATAAGATTCCGCAGGTCGAATGGATGGACCACACCGGTTCCATCATGGACATGGAAGATTGGTCCAACACCCACGCGTTCTCGGTGATGATCTATCTGAACGGTTCCGATATTCCGGAAGCCGACTGGTATGGCAACCAGATGGTGGACAATAACTTCATCCTGATTTTCAACGCGCATTACGAGCCGATTATGTTCACCTTGCCGGACGAGCGGTATGGCAAGAAATGGCGTCTGGTCGTCGACACGCATAATCCGAAGGTCCGGAACTCAACTATGAGGCCGGCTTCGCGATCACGGCGCAGTCGAGAAGCTTCCTGTTGCTGATGAGCGATAGAAAGCCCACCACAAAGAACTACGATTTCTGATAGCCATGAGAACAGGCGAGGTGCCATCCGTACGGGTGACACCTCGCCGTATTGTTTGTGGACTGTGCTCGTGAACCGTTACGAGAATTAGACTTCCGACGAGAGTCGGGAAACGGTTCCAGGAACGGTTTCGCTGACCTCCGCAAGATTCTCGACGGATTCTGGCCGCTTGGTTTGCGCCAGAATAAGCTGCGTCTGCACACGATCGGATCGATGGGCGCAATCTGCCGTGAAAAGATGATGAACCAGCCAGAAACATCATGCCGGCAAGAGCCTCGACGTTCGTCAACGTGTTACGCCCCGCCAACCACTGGAACCCGGCAAGAGCCCGATCACGATAGCTAGGTCTGAAATCACATATACTACTTTTGAAAGCTGCGGGGCCAGCCAAGGCAGCGCGATCATCAGCACGCTCATCAGGCAGGGAAGACCGCGGGCGAATACGTTGTGCAGAATCGGATGCGGCGTGTAACGGAACATGCCGATGCCGATGAAGGCGATGCCTGCGAGCGTCAGCATGGTCGATAGCAGAAGAATCCGCGCCTTGAAGTGTTTGGGAGCTTCTTTTTCATCGCTTGCAGACAGATACTGCATCTGCAGACGGTGCGTGGTGATGAGCTCCGAAATCGCGAAATAGCTGATGATGACGATGCAGACGCCGGCCAACATCAATGTCGAATTGAACATACGAGCAGCAAAAGTGGTTCGATCGCCCAATTGGGAGAAATTGTTGTTGTACCAGTATGGATCATCGGACGTCAATCCTGCGATGCTGACACCGGAAACCACGAAGAACGGCAACAAGGATGCGATGGTCTTGGCATTCATGAGTTCCGCCTGTACGAACGTGACATAGCCTACGACCCCCGAGATCGCGGCGCAGAGCGCAGTCAGATAGCCTTTTAACGTGCGCAACCCCATCATGTTGCTGGCAATGGAAAGCAGCATGAACGCCGTGACGAAAATGGTCGACGCGTAGACCACGGACAAAGCGAGTATCTCGAAGATACGGCGAATAGGAATGGTCCAGCCATGTTTCAACGTCATCGACCTGGAGTTGCGCGCATACCCCAAGGTGAACGAGATGACTCCACATCCCGCGGTGATTCCGGCACACACGGTGAACAGGCGTTGGGTGACACGCCAGATGGCGGGAGCGAATTGCAGATATAGGTCCATGGCGATCCATGCAAGAGTGGCGCATGCATGAAGGAAATGATGCCTGAAGCCTCGGCTTGCTGATGACGTCCCATGCGCGTTCCCTCCAGTATTTGCCATTCTAGCCTGTCGTTGTCCTACCATACGCTACAATGGAAACTCGTGTTCACCTGCCACGTGCGGGAGTGCATGAACGGGCTGTAGCGCAGTTTGGTAGCGCGTCTGCTTTGGGAGCAGAATGTCGCAGGTTCAAATCCTGTCAGCCCGACAACGAAAGTAATGTCCTCCGCAATCGGATAGATTGCGGAGGACATTTAGTTATATACGCGATCGCATCAGTCCTGAATGACGGTGCCGACAATGCCGGAGACGATGGCCATAATCAGCGATCCGATTACGGACCACCAGAATCCATCGATGGTTACTCCCACGTCGAACAGGCTTATGGCCAGCCAAGACGCAAGCTCCATGAACAGCCAGTTGATGATTAACGCGATTAGTCCGAACGAGAGAATCGAAAATGGCAATGCGATGGTGTGCACGATCGGTTTGATCGACGCGTTGATCAACGCAAGGAACAACGCGAACGCGCCGATGCCGAGAATGGGTGGTTCGCCAACGGCGTGCATGCCGGGAAGCAGTGTGACCATGACCCCGGCCGCAATGGTCAAAACCAACCAACGTGAAATGAAATGCTCCATGACAGCATCGTATTACATTGCGTTGTCTTATGAAAAAGGAATGTATTTGTGGAACATGCCAGGAAGACGACCTATGCGAGACGGGCGCGGCGTTTTCCACATGGTTTGGTTACCATGAACCATATGGAAGCACTTCATGAGAACCTGTGGCCGGCACCGTATGCCGGCAAACCGTTGAACGCCACTGTGGTGGTACCGGGCAGCAAATCACTGTCGAACCGTTATCTCATTCTCGCGGCGCTCGGACATCGACCCGTGCGATTGGTCGGTCTATTGCGTTCACGTGACACCGAGTTGATGATGGACGCGTTGCGCGCGTTGGGAGTGCGCTGCGAAATCGACGAGCAGGTTGACACCACGGTTACAGTGGTGCCGCCGTCCGACGGCCGGTTCCACGGTGGTACGAAGGTGTTCTGCGGTCTTGCGGGAACGGTGATGCGCTTTGTGCCCGGTCTTGCCATGTTCGCGGACGGTCCTGTGGCTTTCGACGGTG
>ENA-OQHA01000082-OQHA01000082.1-human-gut-metagenome-genome-assembly--contig:-NODE-82-length-48579-cov-6.591740_pt1 | contig 48579 bp, 43 predicted proteins | sample MGYA00242558_ERZ504707 | MGnify/ENA primary metagenome ERZ504707 (study PRJEB26092, sample SAMD00036197) | human gut metagenome | host: Homo sapiens | study: EMG produced TPA metagenomics assembly of... | reverse complement strand
CTAGTCTGTTTATCTAAAGTCTTTCAAAGAACTATCTTTTCTTTCGTGCTCCCGTTTCAGCGGGAAAGCGTTTGCAAAGGTAAGGTGTTTTTTCGTAACCTCCAAATTTTTTCGAAAGTTTTTTTGAAAAAATTTTCGGAAGGTTTTCAGAAGGCGTGCGGCTTACCCTTTCTCGCTCCCTTGCACATCGCAAGGTAAGATACTCGGTGCAGCAGTCAGCACTGTCTCCCGTAGCCTCAGCTCTGCCAGTCTGTCATCTTCAGCGGCTCTCCCTCTCGAAAGCGGTTGCAAAGGTACAGACTTTTTCCGTTTCCGCAACTTTTACACCATACTTTTTTGCAGAAATTTTTCAGGTTCTTGCCTAACTCGCTGATTTACTTTATGCTATAAAGCATAATTTTTATTGCAATACGAAAACGGATGTGAAATGACCTACATTATATAATTCGTGCGTGCGCGTACGTGTGCGCGAAACGAGACGGAAAAAGTTTTACAAAAAATAGGGGAAAACAGCTGCAAAGCCTGAAGCTGCGAATGGAATACGGAAAAAGGAACGGAGTTTTTACACGGACAAGGAGGAACTTTTTACGTTTCCGCTACGAAAAACATACGGTTCCGCAACGCAAAACGTACGGTTCGCATGGCGGAAACATACGTTTCGCCAAAGGAAAACATAAAAATAATGGAAACATTACACGGTTTTCTACCCGAGGTTTTCTAAAAAAACCGGATTCCGGAAAAAAAGACAGCCCTTCGCGTAAGGGCATAAAAAAAGGAGTTCCGCTGAACTCCAACCTTTGTTAACCTTAAATCTAATACTATGAAAGACACAGTACAAAGAATTATTTTGAAATCCTCTAAAAGTAAATAAAGTATTTTCCGAAAAATAAAATCGATATTTCTCCCAAAATCCGCTAACTTAGCCCCTCTTAAAAATGATTTACCTATGGCACTTATCAAATCAGTAAGAGGGTTTACTCCTCAAATCGGTGAGAATTGTTATCTGCCGACAATGCCACCATCATCGGCGATGTAGTAATGGGAAAGGATTGCAGCGTATGGTTCAATGCAGTACTTCGGGGAGATGTAAACTCCATCCGTATCGGCGACCGTGTGAACATTCAAGACGGTACCGTGCTTCATACGTTATATGAGAAATCAACCGTAGAAATAGGCAATGACGTATCTATCGGCCACAACGTGACACTTCACGGAGCTTGTGTGCACGACAATGCCTGATTGGGATGGGGTCTACCCTGCTCGACCATGCCGTAGTAGGCGAAGGAGCCATCGTGGCTGCCGGTGCACTTGTACTTGCCAATACCGTCATTGAACCGCATACGCTTTGGGGCGGCGTACCCGCCAAGTTTATCAAGAAAGTTGACCCTGCACAGAGCAAGGAACTGAATCAGAAGATTGCCAACGGATATCTGATGTATGCTTCCTGGTTCAAAGAGGAAGAAACCGAGAAATAAAAAACAGCCTCGCAAGGTTTACGGCATTCGATTCCGTAAGTATTGCGAGGCTGTTACTTTTTATCTTTACCTAAGATTATTTATTCTTCAACTCTTCCAGCAACTCAGCCACATCTTCTTCACGTGTGGCCCAACTGGTCGCGATACGTACCACTGTCGTACCGTCAGCCCGTTTTTCCCACACCTCAAAGCCGATGCGCTGTGCCAGTTTCTCGTACAAGCTGTTTTCAAGCTGTACAAACAACTGGTTGCTCTGCGGACGAATGTAGAATGTATAACCGTTTACTTTCAGTCCTTCCACAATCCGGTCAGCCATATCAATGGCATGACGGGCAATTTTCAGGTACAAGCCATCTGTAAACAAGGTATCAAACTGCAAACCTAACAGACGTCCCTTTGCCAGCAACACACCCCGCTGTTTGACAATTGTATCAAACTGGCGAATCAGTCCGGGCTGCGGAATTACGACCGCCTCGCCAAACAAGGCTCCAACCTTCGTTCCGCCAATATAGAAAATATCACACAAGGAAGCGATGTCTTTCAAAGTCACATCCGTATCCCGTGCTGCCAATCCGTAACCCAGACGAGCCCCGTCGAGGAACAACGGAATCTTATGCTTACGGCACACGGCAGACAAAGCCTTCAGTTCATCCAGCGTATAAAGTGTACCGTATTCCGTAGGATGCGATATATACACCATTCCCGGAGCCACCATGTGATCCCAGCTCGGGTCCTGGTAGAAAGCCGTCACATAACGGTCTACTTCTTCCGCATCCAACTTTCCTTCATGGTGAGGCAAAGCCAGCACCTTATGTCCTCCTGCTTCCACCGCTCCGGCCTCATGCTGGTTGATGTGGCCCGTTTCTGCTGCAATCACTCCTTCATACGGACGAAGCAAGGCCGTAATGACCGTGGCATTGGTCTGCGTACCTCCCACCATGAAATGTACTTCCGCCTGCGGACACCCGCAAGCTTCTGCAATTTTCCGGCGAGCCGATGCACAATACTCATCCGTGCCATAGCCCGAAGTTTTCTCCATATTCGTCTGACACAAGCGCTCCAGAATCAACGGATGCGCTCCTTCCATGTAATCACTTTTAAAATATTGCATATTCGTTTTGTATTTTAAATTAGACTTTTTCTTCCAACATCAAACCCACTCCCTTCACGGTCTTCAGTTCCACCGTATCATCGGCCACTAACAGTTTGCGCAAGCGAGACACGAATACATCCAAACTGCGCGAAGCAAAGTAATCTTCCTCCGTATTCCATAGACGCGACAAGATGACTTCCCGCCGCACAATCTGTCCCTTATGCTCACACAACATACGCAGCAAATCAGCTTCCCGCGCCGTCAGCATCCGTTCTTCTCCCCTTTTCTGTTTCCATACGCCACGCACCGTATCAAAGGAAAACAGTTTCCCGATGGGTACCTCCCGGACTTCTTTCTGCGCCGACATCCCTCGCGTCAGTTTCAACAGTGCCGTGATATGTGCATGCAGTTCCTCGGCCAGAAATGGCTTTTTGACATAGTTATTCACACCCAGTTCATAACCTTTCACCACATCTTTCGGTGACACACGCCCGGAAGTAAACAAGATGGGCACATGCTCATCCTGCTCCCGGATACGCCGTACCATCTCATATCCGTCCATTACCGGCATCTCAATGTCGGCTACGATGACATCCGGCTGCTGTGCCTTCCAAACGGCCAGTCCTTCCTCGCCATTGGATGCCGTCAGCACCTTATACCCTCCAATCATATCCTCCAGACCACCCTGAATGATATAACACAGATTCGCGTCATCTTCCACCAACAACAATTTGATTATCTCTTCCATTTCATCGTTCCTCTTTTTTATTCTCCAGGGCACTCTCCGGAGGAAAAGCAAGGTAAACCGGCTGTATTCCCCCTCCATGCTTTCCAGCGTGACCCGTCCGCCGTGTGCTTCCATAATCCGAAGCACATAATTCAGTCCCAGTCCGAAACCAGATGCTCCACCGGAACGACTGCGTTCACTGGCTGCCGCCCGTTCGTATTTCTCAAAAATCTTCCGCTGGTCTTTCAACGGAATACCGAAACCATTGTCGGCCACCGTCACACAGACTGTTCCATCCGCTTTCCGTTCCGAAAGAAATGTAATTTCCACGGCTTCACCCGAATATTTCAATGCATTGTCTATCAAATTACTGAGCGCTTCCCTCAGAAATTCTTCGTCTGCCCAAACCACTTCTTCCTGCAAGTTCCATACAAACGCAACCTGCTTAGCAGTTTTTGCCTTATACTTCTCCGCCAAATCCTCCAGAATCGGGCGTAGCAGACAATCCGTCTGTTGCAATTTCAATGCATGATTCTCCAGTTTGGAAAGCGTCAGTACCTTGTTGGTCAACGCCAGCAGATGCTCTCCTTCCTCTTTCACAATACGAAAATAACGTTCTTTCTTTTCCGGCTGTCCGTCCAGGCGTCCGCTTTCCAGAATCTCCGTCCCCATCAGGATGGAGCTCAGCGGAGTCTTCATGTCGTGAATCATGGCATACGAGAAATCCTCCCTCACCTTGGCTATCTTGTCCTGCCGGATAATGACACGAATCTGATACACAATACAGATAATGACCAGTACCATAATCAGCACCGTGGCAATCAGCAACAAAGTCATACGCTGGAAAATCACCCAGTAAGGATTCAGAATCACCCTTGCAGATAGCGGGTATATGCCCTATTAATAGGCACCAGCCTTGTTCTCAAGTATTTTTGTCCTTCCAGTTTTGCCTGTGGAGAGGATGCCCGCAACACATTACCTAACGAATCCGTCATACAAGTCGATACCTTGGCCGAGATACCGACCGAATCCAGCATGTGGGCATAAATAGAATCCAGATTATGCAAGGACACATCCATCTTGAACGTATTCGATACCCCTTCCTGTATGGCGATGAACACAGCCGATTCAATAAACTGACGTGTTTCCGGAGTTGGAGTCTGTGTTTCGTCATCCTCCACGTCCTCATTCAGGTCAAACCGATACGTGTACGTGGAATCCTTCTTCCCATGCAACTCTTTCCAAAGGCCTATCCGATCAAAAGCTCCTTAAGTGCCGCATCCTTAAAAAGCTCATGGCTCTGCCGCATGACGTTCTCACGGGTCAGTTTGTAAGTGTTGACCAGCCAGACATACTGTAGTTCGACAATCGCAATCAGTCCCACTACCGCAATCCAGCGAATGTGTTTCATCTTCATAAGCGTATATTCTTCACGTAAACGAAAGACGTTAACGTAGCGTTAACCTTGCCTTAACCCAAAAAGCGAAACGGGCTTTTTAGTTTTGCAGTGTCAAAGATAATGAAAGATAAAGACACGAACGATATGAAAAAGTATTTTTTAGTGAGCATCTTGTTACTGCTCGGTACGATGCTCGGAACAGCCACCGCACAAATCATCACAGGCAAAGTTACCGACCCTTCCCGTCAGCCTATTGACGGGGCTACGGTCGTGCTTCAAACACCCGATTCCATATTTGTAGAAGCTACCATTACAAATGCTGACGGTACTTTCCTGCTGAATCACCAGCCGGCACACTATCGTCTGCTGTTCCAACACCTGCTGTATGAACCGCAGGAGAAAGAAGGCACAGGGACTGATGCCGGTACGTTTACACTGCAACCGAAAGACTACGCACTTCAGGAAGTCGTAGTACAAGGCGAACGCCCGCTGGTCACCGTGGAAGGCAGCCGACTGACCTATGACATGCCGCAGCTGACCTCCCAACGGCTAGTCACCAACGCGTACGAAGCCTCAAACAACTTCCGGGCGTTATCGAACAGAACGATGTACTGACACTGGCCGGAGCAGGCAGAGTCAGTTTGCTGCTGAACGGACGTCCCTCGTCCATGACCTACGAACAACTCATCACTCTCTTAAAGGGTATGCCGGCCTCGCGCGTGGAAAAAGCGGAAGTAATGTACAGTGCTCCTCCGCAATACCACGTGCGCGGTGCGGCTATCAACCTTGTACTGAAAGGATATAAACCCGGCGAAGGAGGCTTGCAAGGAGAAGTCAACGGTGAATATAAACAGCAGAAGGAAGCCGGAGGCAACGGAGGCGTCACACTGGCCTATACTTCTCCTAAAATTGACCTCGATTTCATGTACAACCTTCAGAGCAACTATACCCGTGGCTACATTGATTTCATCGCCCGTCATACGGTGAAGGAGCAGATATATGACGTGAATCAGGTGACGGACAATGAAGGACGTAGCCTGACGCACACCCTGCGCGTCGGAGGGACGTATAAATTTGATAAAGACAACTCGCTGAACTTGTCCTATACCACCCAGTTCAGTCCGGACAAAACCGGCGACAGCCATTCCAACGGGAATATTTCCGAATCATTCAATCATTCTCAGGCTCACCACCAGATGCACAATGCCGCATTGTATTATACCTCCGGATTCGGATTTCAAGCAGGAGCCGACTACACGTATTTTACCTCGACCGATACACAAGACTTTTTCGACCGTAGTCCGGAAGAGGTAGAAACCCGCTTCATAAGCTGTTCCGACCAGTACATTGACCGCTGGAAAATCTATGCCGACCAGCATCACACACTGTCACAAAACTGGACCCTGAACTACGGAACTTCTTTTACTTACGTCAACAACCGGAACACTCAAAACTATGATTTGCCGGAAATGCAAGGCAACAACCTGCACAGCCGTATCCGTGAATACACCTATAACGTCTACGCCGGATTCGACAAACCGTTCAACTCCCAATGGACCCTGAGTGCCTCTGCCACAATAGAATACTACCAGATGCAAGAGTACCGGAAATGGGCTGTCTACCCCACCCTCCAGTTGAACTACATGCCGTCTGCCTCGCACATTCTCCAGTTGTCTTTCAGTTCTGACAAGACTTATCCCGATTACTGGACACTGAGTGGCGCCACCAGCTACCTGAACGGTTACAACGAAAGTCTGGGCAATCCGTTCCTTCGTCCCTACACCGATTACAACGTCGACCTGACCTACATTCTGAAAAGCAAATACATTTTTCAGGCAAGTTACAGCTATACACCCGACTACTTCATGCAGACCGTTTACCTGGATTCCGACCGTCTGAAAGCCATCTACAACTGGCAGAACTGGGATTACGCTCAGGACCTTTCTTTCACGGCCATTCTCCCTTTCAAGGCAGGAAGCTGGTGGGACAGCCGTCTCACCCTACAGGCTACCTTGAAACACGACAAGGCCAGTGTATATTACGATGCACCTTTCAATCAGAAGCAATGGGTCGGCGTAGGACACTGGACACATACCTTCCAGCTATGCCGCCAGCCTAACCTGAAAATGGAGGTTACCGCTTTCGGACAAACAAAATCCATACAAGGCAGTTACGACATTCAGCCAGTGGCCTTCGTAGATGCAGCCTTGCGCTATACCTTTGCCAAAGACAAAGCCATGCTTCAACTGAAAGGACGTGACCTATTCAATACGATGAATCCCAAAACAAAAGTCCGGAACGGTGCGCAACATCTCGACATGAACACCAAAAGCTACATGCAGAGCATTACCCTTTCGTTCAGCTACCGCTTTGGCGGCTACAAGAAAAAAGAAGTGAAGGAAGTGGATACCTCACGGTTTGGGAACTGATATTAAACAAAAATATCCTGTTGCCAACCTACATATTGACAACAGGATATTTAAATTTCTCCTTCTAAAGGAAACAGGTATTATTTCAGGCTTCTGCTCCCATTCAGAATATCTTCAGGAATTTCAGCACAACGTGTATATACAGATACGTCTTCTGCATTATCCTTTACAGTCCACTTCATTGTTTCATCTGTCATTTCTGATACAATGTATTCTTTCAACGGGTCATGTGAATAATCATACTCACCTGTCAAAATATACCCTAAATCTTCATCTTCTTCAATTTCAAAAGAACCTGTAGATTTATGCGAATACATACTTCCCATATTTTCATACATTTCAAAAGTATGTTCCTTTCTATTAAAAGTGATGTATACATACTGACCTTCTTGTAAAGGTGCCCCATTGAACTCAGTCAACATCCACGTTCCATTCATAGTGGCATAATTTACCTCCTGATATACCACTGGAGCTTCTTCATCCTTGCTGCAAGCCGTCGTCATTGCTAACAACGAGATGCACATCATAATTCTAAATATGAATTTTACCATATCTTCCTATTTATAAATATTATTATTTTATATCCATATTGATTTTTATTGTCCTATCGGATGGTCGTCCGGAAACACCTTCAAGTAAAACATTGAATGACTTTTTCCCCTTCTGCCCGGAAAGTTTTCTTCCATCCAGTTCTACCATCAATAAGCCTTCTTGTCCAGGTTCTAAAACCTCCGGTTCCGTTCTTAACTTCAAAAATTCTGGAAGAAATCCCTTTACAGCACTTACCTTTAAAGGCTCATTTCCTGCATTAGCGCAAGCTATCCGCTCGACTCTGCGGTGCATAGTCGCAGTGACAGTTCCCATGTTTATTGTCTTAGCACGTATTTTTAAATGCCCCATGGTATACCTGTAATCTCTCCATAAAGCCGATGAAGGAGTAACCTTTCCTGAAATGGTCAATGCAGCAATTGGTTTCTTTTCCGAAATGCTTACATATACAAATGCCCGGGTATAAATAGTTCCTGGTTGTCCGAACGGATTATAAGTCAGTTGAATCACAGCCTTTTCTCCCGGATTTATCACTGGAGAATCTATATGAGCGTTTGTACATCCACATGTAGTAGAAATCTTTGTGACTACTATCTTCTGTTTTCCGACATTCGTGCAAGTAAAAGTAAAAACTTGCGGCTTGTCATCCTCAGACAGAGTTCCTGCATTTATCTCCATACGTTCAAAGCGAAGCATTTCTTCCGCATGCTCCATCAATACAGGATTCAATACGGCATCCAGTTCTTTTTGGGAGAAAACTTTCTGTGCCATCAAAAAAGGCACAGAAAGTAATATGAACATCCAGATAATTACAGTTCTCATAAAAATCAAACAAGATTACATCCATCCATTTCCAGTAGCCTTACGCACCGTAATCACAAATTCTTGTGTCTTGCCATCGCTATTGGTCACAGAAGCTTTAGTGGTTCCAACTTTGGTACCTTTTACCTTCAGCTGATTATTATCCAACGATACAGCCGCAATACTGCTATCCACGACATTAAATTCCGTAGCTGTCACATTATCCGCATAGATTCTGTTCAAATTCACCGTTTCTGTGGCGTCAAGTGCTACGTACACGTTAGGTACACGCATTGGCTGGGCACCAAAATTACTGCCATCAATATTGGCCAGCACAGCCTGTGCATCGATTAAGCCTCCTATATTACCTCTATAAGCCGGTAAGTTCATTCTCAAATGAGGAGCAGCCTCACCTACACTTCCCCAATTTTCCCAATAACTCTTCTCATCTGAGAGATTGCCACTCAAATCTCTCACCGACGCCAGCAGCAAATCTTTAAAATCCGACGCACGATAATGCTTACGCAATTTTGCTGCATACGACAAACCTAAAGCTGCTACCCCCGATACATGCGGACAAGCCATTGAAGTCCCATCCATATAACCATATCCACTTTGGCTTGCGGTAAGGTCAGAACCCTCAATAGCTGAATTCGGCATAGTAGAAAGGATAGAAGCCTTTTCATCCTTAAAGGCATTCGCATCACCACCAGGAGCTGCAATCAGGTTCTTGCTTCCACTCGGGCTGACATAATTCGTATAACAAGAAGGTTTTCCTGCCGGATCAAGTGCAGTAACACAAATAAAGTCACCATACGCTCCCGGGTAGCTGACCATAGGAGCATATTCATTACCTGCTGCAAATATGGCAATACCTCCATCAATCACCCCATTCGGATCACCCGCATTATGAATAAAATATTCTAACGCTTCTTTCTGAAGTACCACCGAGTTAGACCATTCCTCATCCGATGTAAAACCAGGAGTACCCATCAATGGATTGATACGTCCAGAAGCTGCCGACCAACTACACTGAAGAATAACAGCCCCATTATCTGCTGCATACTTAATGGCCTTAGCTTGATTCAGTACAGAAGAAGCCCCTTCTCCACTAAAAATCTGGCAAGACATTATTTTCACACCAGTTTTAGGAGTTCCATCCCCTCCAGCAATACCTCGAATACCGATCCCATTGTTATCTGCAGCAATTACTCCAGCCACGTGGGTCGCATGTCCCGTATCTCCCGTTTGAGTATATGAAATATGACCATTCCCTGCAACAAAATTATAACCATATTTGTCACCAGCATATCCATTGCCATCTGCATCTTCATCAGAACCAAATGTTTCTGCTGGATTAATCCACATATTATTGGCTAAGTCTTCATGGTTATACATCACCCCTTCGTCCACTACGGCCACAATAATAGAAGGGTCACCCTGGCATTTTTCCCAGGCCGGTACACAATTTACATCGTATCCGGTAACAGCACCTGTAACTACACTTCCATCATTTCCTATACCCCACTGAAGTTTCATATTTTCAGTCTGGGTCTGGCTGCCTAATGTTTGAATGGCTTCTCTTGTAGCCCTGTTTAAACCCTTCGCTTTCTTGGTGGTATCATAACCTCTCTTTATCACCTGGTTATATTCCACGGTTGCCACTTCCGAAAGCTTAGACATATCCAAAGCCACCTTATTCAAGTCCATATCTTTATCAAACTTCACCACATACCACAAATGCAAACCATTTTTACGGGTACGTTCTTCATGACGTTTGTCTACAGGGAAAACACGTTCAAAGGTATATGCTCCGGCAATATCTAGGATTTCATCTACCGAAGGAATACTCGAACGAGTCTGTACCCCGCTACGACTTAAAATCTGAGCTTTTTCAAGCACCTCTTCCACTTCCGGCTTAAACTTGATGAGAAGTTCACCTTCCACTGCCTCATCAGCCAAACCAGATATAGGGCCACTATATTCTCTTGCACTCCAGATTCTAAAAACGTTTCAGAATCAGAGCAGGAGAACAACCCCATAGCACTCACAAGAGCGGCAAAAATATATTTTTTCTTCATTTTTAATCGTTTAATTTTCGAGCCATGCAAGCCCCGGCCTACAGGTTTGCAGGCCGAAAGCTTTACAAAGTTCTATTTTATATCATTCCACAAAAATTACTTTAACGAAATCAATTCCCCTCTTCCGATTCATCTGTTATCTGAGGTTTTCTCTTAGGATACATCTCATAATAACTCATCTTTCTCGTTATGCCATCATCTTCAAACCCATAGTTACTCAAGTTTGTAGGCTCATTACTGAACTTTGTAATAACCTCACCCTTTGTATTTTTAGCCTTTGAAGACGTTGTACTAAGTTCCTGCTGGAAAATCATGGTAAACGGATCCCAGAAGCTCAGGTACGGATGATATAATATCCAGTCAGGTAGTTTTCCGTTCATGAAGTTCAGGTTTAAAGAAAGCTTCTTCATTCTTGGCCAAACTTTTGGAGCACCAATCAAATACTTCTTAGCGTCTTCAATTGTATCTTTATTGGCTGCATTATCAATATCAATTTGTGTATAAGCTTTAATACCTAAATTCAACAAATCCTGATCCGAAGGCAATTCTCCATCCAGCATATTTAAAGACAATGACAGATATTCCAGATTTTCCCATTGCAACAACTTCTTAAAATAAGTATTATTATATCCATCTGACGGTCCAGGGAATCCATCTCCACCATAACCAGTAGTCCAACGGAAACCAAGTTTATCATCTTTTCCTTTATAGGCTGAAAGATCTTTTGTCGTATCATAACGATTTATCTTTGTCAAATCCAATTTGCGCAAATAAGGGAAATGGTCCTGCGTAATACTTTCGATACCGATAACCTTCACGCCGTCTATTGTGGTTCCAGCTTCGCCCATCACTTCAAAGTTATTGCTGCCCAAGTCCAAAGAGATAAGCGTATTACCCAACTCGGTAAAGTTTTCCGGCAATCCCACCAGACCATAAGCGCATATCGCTAAATTACGCAGATTTCCATATTTCACCAGTTCACAAATCTCATTTCCCAATACGATATCCTTGAGGAATGTATTCGAGTTTCCTGAGAATGTAATTGATTCAGCAGTTTTAAGATATTTCACCTGATAAGGAAGTGATTTCTTTGTTTCAAACGCAATAAATTCTACAGATTTCAAACGGCCAATCAATTCTTTAGGGACAGGAGCGGAATAATCAATCGTTCTATCTGGATTTAACTTAATATACTTATCAGTAGCTTCCCAAAGTTCTACACCTTTCCAGTATCTCATGTTTTCACTGGCATCCCAAGTAAAAATACCATTCATGCTACTATATATGGAAAGAAGAGCCAAAGAGTCTCCGGCACGGTCATCCGTAATTACCGGAGCAGGTTTCTGAGTAACAACCAGTTTTATTGAACCATCCCCTCAGTATCAGACGTTTCATGCGGAGTAATAATTACCTCTGCAGTACGAGCCTTCTCAGCCATGTTGACATCCCAGTCAAAATGCAGTTTCAACAAGCGTGGACGGTCTCCATAATCATAATTAGGCGTTTCTTTCTTGTACTTCAGCCATTCCTTGTCTGAAACGGTTCCATCTTCATCTGGCAAATTATTGACCCTTACATCAAAATTCACATTGGCCATCATTGTAACCTCAAAGAAACGCTCCTCCAGTTTCGCAGAGTTTTCCAAAGAGATGGTTCTGTCTTCTTCACTTACAAAAATACCTTTTGCATACCCCATCTGCATTACTTTCACTGTAGTTGCAGTGGTCTGGCCTGCTGCCATAAAAGTGATAACTCCTTCACGTGGTTCAGCCACTACAGACGAGTCTACCAGAACTTCACAAGTAGCAGCTCCTTCTCCATTGGAAGGACTGAATTTCAACCAGGAAGATTCAGAAGTACCCTGCCATTTCACATTGCCTTTTATTTCCAGCAGTTCGCTGCCTCCATCAGCCCCGACAGCAATCTCCGTCTTGTCGATAGAGAATTCAGACACGACATTGTCTTCTTCCTTACAGGAAACAGCCAATACCATGCAGGCCGAAATAACCATTATAATATTTAAAAATCTTTTCATACGTTACTCGTTAAATTATTCCAAAGTCAGATAATCACATCCACGAATATCTTGTGTTGTATCATAAATCAGCAGATACATACCAGCCTTGATATAAGGACAAACAGACGATACATTCAGAACGATACTTGGGTTATCACTTACATCCAGCGTATTAATGAGGTACGAAAGTCTTTCCGTTTCGGGAACCTTTCCAATATCATTTCCACCTAAAAGCAATGCACGCAAGCCTTTATGGTTACCAATATTTGTAGGCCATTCCTTATATACTCGGTTACCGTCATCATCACGCTGGTTACGCATAATCAACGTGTTCAGATAAGAAATATTTGCCAATCCCCATGGGAATGCCGAGAACTGATTTCCACTTATATCAATACCATACAAATGCGGCATATATGTTCCATTCATATCATCCGGTAATTTCTTCAAACGATTGTTCGACAGGTCAAGACTTGTCATCATATACGTTTTTTCACCCTTAATGTCATCATTCGTAATCTCCTCGATTTGGTTCCCGCTAAGATTCAACACGGTCAAAGGAGATCCGGCCGTGAACAAGTCTTTCGGGAAGGTTTTCAATGCATTACCAGCCAAAGACAAATTATTCGTATTGATACCCTTATCTGTCGTTACTTCTGTAATCTCATTATAAGAGAAGTCAATGGAAGCCATTATGTAAATTGACTTGGCATCAAATATATCCGGAAATTCTGTCAGTTCATTATGTGAGAAAGACAGTGATTCCACATCATCCATACCACAAAAGTATCCATCCGCATCTTTTTCGATACGTGCAATCTCATTATAATCAAAAGTACCCTGAACCAAGTTCACATCCTTCCAAAAGCAGGAAGAGCTGTCAACTTATTGTATATCAAATCAATCTTACCCAACGTCTTCATCTTAGAGACTTCTGTAGGTAAAGATGCAATATTATTATAACCTAAATATAGAATCTGTAAAGATTCACCGGCTTTACCCTCTGCCAATGTTTTAATTCCTTCTGGGAACGCTGCCGCTAACTGAGGATTCATTGCCATATTCAGCTGAGTCAGGTTCTCCATTTCAGCCAACTGATCAGGGAAAGCTGTCAAGCGTGGGCAGTTGTAAATTTCAAGGTCTGTGCAACTTTTCAAATCACCTAATGACTCAGGCAAGCTAGTAATAGGTGAGTTGGCTATATACAATACTTCAAGTTTCTTCAGGTTTCCAATTGCCTTATCAATCCCCGTAATACCGTTGGTCAAGTCACCATGGATTATATCCTTGGGCTGTACAATCGATTTTTTAATGGCCGGCTGTCCAGCCTCTACCATACAACGCTGCATCTGCACGTCCCAGTCCTGTCTGGAGTCGCGCAATGCAAAGTTATCCATATAATCAGAACGTAGCTTTTCAAGCACAGCAGGAGTCAAACCACCCTTTAAATCAGCCAGTGGGTTTTCTCCCGGACGCAATTTATCATTGTGTGTACCTAAAGCCAGACTTTGAAGTTCTTCAAACTCACCAATCACTGCAGGCACAATTCCTGTCGGATTAAAATCGCCAATAGACAAACCAATAACACGGCCATTCTTGTCAAGGCTTACTCCCGGCTGGTCACCCCACATGTCTATATCTTTATTATCAAAATCCCAGTTGGTTCCTTTCGGATAGCTTTCGCCTACATAAGACCAGTTTGGGCCTCCCAGCTCCTCCCACAAAGTACGAAGATTATAATAATCTTTTATGTTTGCAGCTGTTTCCATAATAGTAACAGGCACCTTTGCATCTGTCTGCTTGTTATCTGTCACCGTAAAGGTAGCCTCACCCAATACTTCATCATTAAAATATTGCAGAAGTTCCGTACGATTATATGCAGCATACGAAAGAATCTTGTAATTTCCAGCCTCAGCTGTAACAAGCGTATCAATTCTTCCGACAGAAGTACGATAGCCTATACCCCGGTCATCAAAATCTTCTACATAAGTTACCTTCAAAGACTTAAACTCTTGCGTCTTTTTGGTATCCATGTTCTGAATCTTAATATCCACCTTATTAATATCGCTAAACGGATAGGGGTCGGAATCACTTGCACCACGAGATTGGATATTTTTAATCAGTTCAAACTTAACCAAGCCTCTTCCTATTGCATCCACCAGCAAATCCTGCACAACAAGCCCACCACTTACAATTGTAAAGGTTGTTTTTTCAGATGGAATACCGGCAAAAATAGGTTCTTTCTCTGCTCTATCATAAAGATAAAATCCTACTACTGTATATTCACCGGTCTGCAGTTCCAGTTTATCACTACGCAAACCATACTCTGCGCTTTGCTCATCATAAGCATGCAACATAAGTGTCTGAGAGAAGTCATAATCATTGCTTCTCAACACTACTTTCACTTTATTTGCTTCATAAAGTGAATCAAGCACGTTGCCACTTGCACGAGAGGTCTCATTTTTTACATAAGACTCACTCTTGTACACCTTAAACTGTACGTAACCCTTATCAGCCTGAAATACTTCTTTGTCATCAGTACAAGCATATAACAGAAAACAAAGAATATAAAAAATAAATCTACAATAAGATAATCTATTCATAATATCACTCCCTATAAATTAAAATTGCAGCAACTATTGGAGAAGATTGGGATTGCTCATCCCATTTGCGTACAACAATGCATAAAGGTTTTAATACATCTCCTTTTTCATCATATCCATTAGTTTCGCTTATTCCATTCCAAAAATATACGAAGACATATAATCACAAAAATCATTAGTGCCCCAAGATGGTATTTCACTGGATCTTCTTCTTGAGATAAATTATGCCATGAATATACCTCAAAATCGGCATATACATTAGAAACAATTTTAAAAGTTGAATATGATGTATGAGACTGTAAACGCACCTTATAAATATTATTAGTTCCACAATATTCGATATCTTCATCGGAAGGAGAATCAACTTTTAAAACCATAATAGGTTCTTGACTATCTGAAATCACTTCAAAATCACTTGACGTAATGAAAGCACTTTTTTGTGAAATAGCAATCAATACATATTTGTCTGCACAATCTGTAAAAACTCCGGAAGAGGTTAATAAATTATCACGACCAATAAAACCCAATGTATCTTTTGGCATAATCATTACCACACCAGATCGTTCTCTATTTCCTTCATTGTTTTTTACTGATAATTGAGCTTCTTTTAACTCAGAATTCTGTTGTTGATTCACTTTTAGACTCATCCAAGCATCTTGATTATCAACTAAAACATATTGATTTGCAATTTGCTCTTCAAAATACAAAACTTCATAATCATTTCCATTTACCAATACATTTTGCATAACCAAAGGAGCATCAAACTCATCAGATTCACCCGTCATGCTATTGGAGGTAGAATATTTGCCTCCATCAGAATTGAAAGTCCATCCTCCCCAAGCATTCTTATCAGAACTAACTCTATCAATACCATAAAAATTCACTGGTATATTAACAAAATCGTCAGTTCCTGTCCTTTTCACTTTTATATCACCTTTTTTAGCAAAAGCACTAAACTCATCCTTTACAGTAACAGAAATATTTCCCGGACGAAAACCAAGACCTTTCAGAGGAGCTTCATTCACCACTAACCATTCGGGATATTCCTCAACAGTCCAATCATAATTAGTAGTAAAATTAATGTCAACTCCTTTTCCTATTTCCCTATAAAAAAACGGTATTAGGTTTTCCTCTGAAAAATAATTCCCATTAGCATCTGTCACCCATAAGCCTTCTCCCTGACGGGTCAACTTTGCAATGACTTTCTCCATGTCACCTTGTTTCAAAGTGATTTCAGCCTGCATTTCTCCATAACTCAGCATTTCTTCATTTACAGACACCTGCACAGTCTGCTTTCCTGCCTGTCCACTAATAGAAGTCATTCCGTTAGAGAATCTGCACCACAAAGTTGAAGAATACAGTTTCCAATCCATTGACGCCTCAAAAACGAGGTCAACAGACTCTCCTGCCTTCACTGAGAGGATTTGCTCTTCTTCTGGGAAAGAAGGAGTCACAGGTGCCCCTCATCCTCAGAACAAGCCACAACCATCACAGCTACAGCCATAAGCCACATTTTTGATAATATGTTTATATATTTCATACGTCTATTCTTTTGACATTACATGTTAATATCCTTGTTTCTTCAGATAATCATACTCCTCCTTAGAAATCCATTCAACCACAGTCGGGTATGTACCTAACGGACCAGCTGATTCGTATCCTTCTACATAGAAAGTATGATACAGCAGAGCAAATCCCTGACATACATTAAAGTATGAAACTACTCCAGTATAAGGCACGGCCAAAATCATATCCGTACCCAATACTGCTCCACCTGTAACTTCAGATAATTTGGTAACAACCTGAGTTTCCATCTCAACTTTGGGTTCAAGTGGTTTCTGCGTATTAAAACTGATTTTCAAGTCCATTCCATCCAAGAAGAAATCATTAATGATTACCCCATTTTCCTTTTCCGGATCTTGTTCCACAGTCACCAGGCGGAAACTTGTATTCTGCATATAGTCTGCAAAGAAATTAGACGTTACTTTGGCATATCCTACAAAACGCTGAATATCAAACGGACAAATCTTTACCAACTGCACTTTCGTCTCATCTCCATATATATCCCAGATTTTATCTTGTGGCGCAACCAGTCTCAAATTAATACCCAAAGAGTCCATATCTTCAAAGTTATCATAAAAACCTTTGATTTTTACAGAAGAAGCCAACTCGCCAGCTTTAATGGTAACCGAGTTTGACTGCAGTTCATAATGTAATCCTTCAATGGCATTACTTCCTTTATCGACTACCTCTACGGCGTAAGTACGATCATAGTCGCATGCCGTAGTAGCAGATATAGGAATATCATAATAAGTATCCGAACTTTGTATGGCAATGGTCTGCAACGAATCTGAGAACATTACATAGTCAGGACCCGCATAGGAAACACGATCTTCACTGCATCCAACAAATAATGTGGCAGCAAAGGCAAATATTCCCAATTTTCCGAAAAATCTTTTCATCGTTATTCCTTTATATTATTTCGTTATTTATTACTTTCATTCGGTTCAATGGCAGAGCCCGGCAAGTCAAGTTCATGCTGAGGAATCGGCCATACAAACAAAGGATTGCCGGCCTCTATTTTCAGGCTGCTTCCATCTCTCACACTTTGTTCCTGCGGCTTACGTTCAAAACCTTTACCCCAACGTTTCAAGTCCTGCAAACGGAATCCTTCCATGAACAACTCACGGAGACGTTCCTTGTCAATTTCGTCCAGCCAGTTTTCTGAAGTCAAAGTGGCAGAACCATACGTTTGATAGCGAGCCTGACGCAAGGTAGAAATGTCTGCAGACGCTTTTGCAAAGTCTTCTTTCTGGCAATATGCTCTGCACGAATCAGATATTGTTCTGATAAACGGAATACTTTCGGCATATTTACATGATAAATACGGTAATTGGAAACAAATTCCATGTTTCCATAATACTTTACCAGCAACGGCCAAACAAGCCCGTGAGCATATCCGGTAGGCATATCCTGGAAGAATGAAACATAACGCAAGTCATTACCTTCATACGTATTCAGTGCTGCTTGTCCAGGTACATAATCCGGGCGATAACTAATTTCATCAAAGTTCAAGAACACCTGTCCCAATTTTCCTCCATAAGATGTAGGAAGGAAACCGACTTTCCAGATAGTCTCAGTGGAAGCATCATATTTCCACATATAGTCATAATATGACATATCGTTTGTATAGACTGTAGTGGCGCTTGAAAGCAAATATAAATCACTGTCTATCAGCTTAGAAGAATACTTAATCGCATTATCCCAGTCCTGCATATAGAGGTATATACGAGCCATCAGTGCCTGCACCGTAAATTCATTGAAATAAGGTGAATCATAATAATCAGATGCCACAAGCGTAGTACCCTCCTCCGGCTCCATATAATCGTATGCTTTTGCCAAGTCGTTCAGAACAAACTGATATGAATCATACAAAGAAGCACGCTTCATTTCACCCGGATTAGAATAGCTTGACACAAGCACCACTCCCAGCTCATCTTTAGCCGTAGCAGGATCGTAGGCTTTACAGAAACATTTGATTAATTCTGAATAAGCCAGAGCACGGGCAAAATATACTTCTCCCTTATACGCTTCCAATTTCTCGTAAGCATCATCATCCACAATGTTATTCTCCCACTTAGCCACTTGCTCAAAGAAGAAGTTACAGTCACCTATCACTTTGTAAAGTGAACCGTAAACAGCTTCAATATCTGCATTGGTAGGATTGATGTTCCAGCGCCAGATATCACCATAAGTATTGGAATAGCCATTTACTGCGTATACCAAATCAGACTGGATGTCAGGCAGCAAAGTCAAGTTACCGCTATACAAATAGCGGCTCATAAAGTCTGAGTAAATTCCCATGACAGCCTGATTGGCTTCTTCCACTGTAGTAATGGATTGATCGGCCAAAATAGCATGTGTAGGGTCCTTGTCCAAACATGAAGTAGAGAACAACATCGCCGCTACTCCCAATAAATATATTTTAAAGTTTCTCATCGTTGTCTTCAGCTTTTAAAAATTCAATTCTACGCCCAAAGTAAACTGACGTGACATAGGATATTGCGCACGGTATATATTAGCAGAGAATTCCGGGTCAAGTCCGGTGAACTTAGTAAATGTCAATAAGTTCTGTCCTTGTACATATACACGTGCTCCGTTAAAGAATTTCGTACTTTTCAATACACTCTGAGGAAGATTGTAAGAAAGCATCAGGTTCTTCAAACGCAGGAAAGAAGCATTTTCCAGGTAATGGGTATCAAACTGAGGAGTAACTCCATGACGCGGAATGTCTGTCACATCCCCGGGTTCTTTCCAGCGGTCATAAAGTAAACGTTTTGACTGGTTGTAAGAAGTATACAAACCATTACTTTCGTCCATAATGCGGTCATTGTTATACGCCCAACGGTCGGCCATCCAGCTGAACTGTGCAGAAAGCATCAAGCCCTTCCATGAAAGGGTTGTTCCGAAACCTCCTTGCCACGGAGCAATGAAACTCTTTCCTTCAATCAGCACACGGTCTTCTTCGCTGAACACATTGGTTATTTCACCGTCTTTAGTATACCAGAGTGCATCTCCGTTTGCCGGATTCACACCTGCATAACGTACCATGTAGAAGTTGCTACATCATGTCCTACCGCATACATATTTACGTTGCTGTCTACATACTGATCGATTCCGTTATAAAGTTCCGTAAGCTTGTTCTTATTGTAAGAAGCATTGGCAAACACATTCCATGTAAAATCTTTTGTACGAATGATGTCAGCATCTACCGAGAGCTCGATACCACGGTTAACCATTGCACCTACGTTATCCCAATAAGCTCCGTAACCTCCGTCTGCATAACTTACCGGTACCTGCATCAACATATCAGAAGTCAGCTTGTTATAGAACTCTGCCGTAAAGTTTACGCGATTAAAAAAGCCCAGACGCAATCCTACGTTAGTAGTCCAAAGCTTTTCCCAAGTAAGATTCTCATTTCCACGCTGTGAGGGTTTGATACCTGTTTCACCCAAATAGTTAGAGCTACCCGTTACCAAAGCCAGATGTTCATAGTTAGAAATAGAGGAGTTACCAGAAGTACCTGTACTGAAAGTCAACTGAGCATTGGTAAGCCAGTCGTAACCTTCAAAGAATTCTTCCTTCTTGAAATCCCACATCAATCCTACAGACCAGAATCCGGCCCAACGATTATCTTTACCAAAACGTGAAGAAGCATCTGCACGTACAGAAAAATCTGCATAATATTTACCATCCAGGTTATACTCGCCACGGCCAAAGAAAGACAAGAATGCATATTCTGTAGTAGAATCCCCCCATGAACCAGCAAATGAACCTGATGAAAGATTAACCAATGCGTCATTGTTCTGCTTGCTTGTGGTTACATTGAAATTCTCTGAATGATAATTCACGCCTTCCTGTCCCAACATAAAGTTAAAGTCATGACGGTTTTTCAGGTTGAAGTGATAATTCACCGTATTAGTAATGGTCAGGGTCAGATTATCCAAAGATGAACGTCCGGCACTACCCAGTCCTGCATTCAAAGAATAACTTGGAGTAGAAGTTGAGAAACCAGTATCATGTGAATAGTCTACACCAAACTGCGAACGAATAGTAAGTCCCTCAATCGGAGTCACTTCCGCAAAGACAGATGAAATGACCTTGTAAGTCTTATATTTTATCGGATTGTTTATCAACCACTCAATAGGGTTCACTCCGCTTCCTTTCCAGGTTCCATCATTGGTAGAAGCCAAAGAGCCGTCTTCATTGTAAGGATTCCAGTAAGGCAGCATAAAGTGTGAAGCAGAAATAGGTGCATAAATTGCATAATCTCCATCCACAGCCTGCTCGGTTTCCTGATAAGCAAGCATGGTACTTGTTCCTAATTTCAGCCATTCTTTTGCACGGTTTTCCACATTGGCACGTACATTATAACGACGAAAAGAAGAACCGAAAGTAATACCATCCTGATCAAAGAATCCTCCAGAAACATAATAGTTGGTCTTATCAGTAGCGCCATTTACAGAAAGCTCATAACTCTGGGTAGGAGCATTGTTGTTAAACACTTCATCCATCCAGTTTACGTCTATGCCTTTCACCTTATCATAATATTCATCACCGAGGTCAAGACCGATTTCTTTTTCATACTGTATACGCTCTGTCGTATTCATCATGTCCCAGTTGCTTCCAGCCAGCTGTGAGAATCCCCACTGACCTCGGAAAGTGACATTGGCATCTCCTATATTGCGTCCACGCTTAGTAGTAATCACCACTACCCCATTGGCAGCACGCGCTCCATAAATAGAAGTAGAAGAAGCATCTTTCAACACAGAGATACTCTCGATGTCACTAGGGTTAATTGAATTAAAACTTGATGATTCTACAGGCACCCCATCCAAGATAAATAACGGAGTTGTTCCAGAGTTAATAGAGTTAGTACCACGAATCTGGAAAGTAGCCGCACGGCTAGGCTCACCAGAAGCGGCCATTACAGTCAATCCCGGAGTCTGTCCCTGCAATGCCTGATCAAAGCTGGCCGTAGGTACATTTTCCAGTTTTTCACTTTTCACAGTCGACACAGAACCGGCAATGGTGCCTTTCTTACGTACACCATACGCTACGACTACCACATCGTCAATCATCTGTGAATCGTCCAACATTGTTACATTCAGCACACCGGTATGTGAATTCACTTTCAGCTCCTGCGTCTGCATACCGATATAAGAGAAGACCAAAGTAGCTTCGCCACCCTGAATCTGCAACTCATAGTTACCATCAATGTCGGTAACCACTCCATTAGTAGTTCCTTTTTGCAGGATAGATACTCCAATCAGCGGTTCATCGCCTGTCTTCGACACGACATTACCTTTAACCCTATACGACTGGGCTAAAGCTGACTGAATACCCAACACAGCAAAAAAGAGTAACCAAAGACTAAATCTTTTCATCTTTTGCCTGTTATAAAATAAATTAATGATTAAATAAAAAGTTCTTATTAAACAAAACAGCACCATACCAGCTTCACTAACCTTTCAAAGCCAGGCACGGTTATTCAAGCATTCATTACATGAACACTCAAAAAAGAGAAATAGTAGAAACGGAATACCAAAGCCAATCCCTTGATATTCCGATGAAAGTTATTGCTAGAATGAATCGCGAGATTTTACATTGCGGAATACCAATTCTTGATTATCAACCCCTATAATCACATAAAATAAATTCACATTCATGTCCCTCTATCTATATAATTCTAAGCCGCAAAGATATATAAAAAACTATAACATGATATATTTTTACCTATCACTTTTAACGAATTTCAGTATATAAATCTATAAATTATCATCAGAACGCGTATTTTTACTCACTAAATATACATTCTGAATAGCCAAATATTTTTAAATGTCTTCGAAAATCCTCAAATGTCTTCAAATGTCCTCAAATGTCTACATAGCCCCTAAGTGACCTTTTATATTTGTACCGGAAACAACAATGTTTCCCTAACGGGAACCCTACGTTTTCCGAACGAGAAACATAAGGTTCCGCAAGGAGAAACATACAGTTCAGTCAGCGGAAACATAAATAACAACTTGTAATATTTCAAAAGATATGGAAGCATTGTATGATTTTTTACCCGTACCGGGAACAAAGAACAGCGAAAAGAGCCCGAAACTTTACCCTAAACTTGTAACCAGAGGAGCTGTACCCTTCAGCGAAATCATCCGGCAGATAGCCCGTTCTTCCGGATTCAAGGAAGGAACCGTAATTGGAGTAATGGAAGAAGTGGAGAAATGGACATCTTTCTACATTTCCAGAGGAGAATGCGTAGAAATAGGACACATGGCCTATGCCGTGGCCAACCTGAAGGCAGGGAAAGAGATAACCGACGAAGGCGAAATTCACGCCCAGACCATCCGATTCGATAAAGTACGGTTTCGCACAAGCAAGAGTTTCAACCGAAGATGCAGGGGACAGGAACTTTCCCGAGTCAAGACAGAATGGAAATTCCAGAAAAGTTCCGCCCGATACACGGAAGAGGAACGCCTGCACCTGCTCATGGAGTATCTAAAGCAGCATCCGTTCATCACAAGGACAGAATACGGTCAGCTGACCGGACTTCAGAAATCAAAAGCCTGGAAGGACCTGAACGGATGGGTAAAAAGCAAGATATTAGGAAGCAAAGGAAAAGCTCCCCACAAAATTTATATACTTCCACCGGAGACTATTTCGACAGCAACCGGCGACTCAGGTAGCGCACCGGATACCATACAGACAGAAAACCTACAGCCAGTACGGTAAAGAAAATGAGCGCCACGTCTTCCCAGTGTACACTGACGGGATAAGCGTCGACAATAAAACTGCCGGCTGCTCCTAAGGAAATCAGTCCGAAAGTCTGTTGCAACCAGCAAAGCAGCACACCTAACACAATACCCGACACGGCTCCGATAAATGAAATCAGTCGCCCTTCAAAAAGGAAGATACGCACAATCTGCCGGTCATTGGCCCCTAAGTTACGAAGCGTCACCACATCGTCACGCTTATCAATAATGAGCATGGACAGGGAACCGATGACATTGAAGCAGGCTATCATCAGGATGAAGGTCAAGAATAGATAGGATATGAATTTCTCTATCTTCATGATGCGGAACGTGTCGGCCTGCTGTTCGTAACGGTCGAACACACGAAAACGTTCGCCCAGGTGTTTTTCCAGTTTACGCTTAAAGGCATCTATATCGGTGCCTTCTTTCATTTTTAGATTGATGGCACTGACTTCAGTGGTGTATTGAAACAATTGTCGGGCAAATTTCAAAGAAGTAAGGATATAGGAGCCATCGTATTTCTCCTGATTTACGGCAAACACCAGTCCGGACGAGAACAGGTTTCCTCCTGTAAAGGAAGCTGCCGGATTGGCCATGTTCACCTTAGCCCCTCGCTTGGGAGCATACACTTCTAACGGGTCAAGGAAACGGATGCCGGTACCCAAAGTAGCTAATAACTGTACACCGGGAATAGCATAATCTACCACCTCATCATGCAGCAGCAACTCTCCTCTTCCGAAAAGAATGGTATCAATCGGTGTCAGTTCTTCAAAATTATCTTCCACTCCTTTTATGACAGCCATGGCCTGACGCCCCTGATACTGCACCAAAGCATTGTCTTCCAACGACTCGGACACCAAGGCTACTTCAGGCATTTTCCGGATGGCTGCAATAGCTTTATCCTGGCCGTCGAACACTTTTCCGGTAGCAGGCACAATTTTCAGCTCCGGATCGAAAGCCGTGAACAAATTAGATACCAGGTCCTGAAAACCGTTGAACACGGAAAGCGTACAAACCAGCGCCAATGTGGCCAGTGCCACTCCACACACGGATATACCGGAAATCACATTGATGGCATTGTGTGATTTCTTGGAGAACAAATATCGCCGGGCTATGTAAAAAGGAAAGTTCACCGTTATACCTTATTTATATATAACACAAAATAAAAACCCACAGAAGCCGGAAGCAACGTTCCATGTTCTTCTGTGAGTATTTACTAAAATATCAGATACATTATTTCTTCAACAGTTCGTCAATTTTCTCTGCATAATCCAGAGAATCGTCCACGAAGAACTTCAGTTCGGGAATGATGCGCAACTGATGGCGTACGCGGTTTCCCAGCTCAAAACGAATTGACTTCATATTGGCATTGATGTTCTTCACGATTTCTTCACTTCTATCTGAAGGGAAGACGCTCAGATATACACGCGCATAACTCATATCGGGACTGATGCGGACAATGCTGACCGAAACCAGCACACCAGGCATTGACTTGGTCTGCAAAAGAAAGATTTCGCTCAGTTCCTTCTGAATGAGGCGGGCAATCTTGTTTTGTCTGGTTGTTTCCATATTACCTTTTTATTTTTTACGTATGATAGTCAGACCGTCACGCAAGGGCAGGATTACCTTTTCCACCCGTGTATCGGCAGCCACCAGGTCATTGAATTTCTTGATTCCGATGGTCTGCGTGTCCGTGTGATGCGGTTCTTCAAGCACATGTCCGTCCCACAAGGTATTGTCGGCTATGATATAACCGCCGGAATGCATCTTTTGCAGAATCATTTCATAATATTCTACATAGAAACGCTTGTTCCCATCCACAAATGCCAAGTCGAACACGATGTCCATGCCGGGCACAATTTCAAGGGCATCACCGATATAAAACTTGATTTTATCGGCATAGGGTGAATTTTCCAGCCACGGACGAGTGAAATCTTCCTGCTCGTCGTTGATTTCAAAAGTATGGAGCATAGCTCCTTCCTCCAGTCCCTCTGCCAGACAAAGTGCGGAGTATCCGCTATAGGTACCTATCTCAAGCACCTGCTTCGGACGTATCATCTGCACGAACATCTTCAGCATACGACCTTGCAAATGCCCCGAAGCCATACGGGGACGCAACAGTTTTACGTGCGTCGCCCGGTACAGCGCTTTCAGGTAGTCGTTCTCTTCATCAATATGCTGAAGAATGTATTCATCGAGCGCGTCAGTCTCTTTCATGATTACAAGTAACGGTTACGGTTGGGTAAAACGTAGTCATCTCCGCTCTTCAACACATCACCCACCTGGTTGATTTCGAGGAATGAAGTATGAGTACCTTGTTTACCACCGCTCAGATAAGCCACCATTTCGTTTTCTGACAGCACACCGTCGTCCATCAGCTTACGCAATGCAGCGAAATAATATTCCTGTCCGTTGGCTTTTTCCGGCATATAGATAGCTTCTACACCGTATGACAATGCCAGGTGACGCATGGTCTTTTCCTTATAACAGATAGCCAATACCGGATATTTTCCACGGAAAGCAGCCAGGTTGCGGGCAGTCAAACCGCTGAAGCTATCGGTAATGATGGCACGGATAGGCATCAGGTTAGTAGCGCGTACTGCCTGTTTTGCCAGGAAGCTGGTTACATCGGTATTTGCCGGAGTCAAAGGAATTGGAATATCGTTTTCTTCCATCTTGTCTTTTTCAGCCTGAGCTGCAATCTTCGCCATAGTCTTCACAGCTTCTACCGGATATTTACCATACGCAGTTTCTCCACTCAGCATCAATGCATCGGTACGATAGTAGATGGCATTTGCAATGTCAGTAACCTCTGCACGAGTCGGACGCGGATTGTTAATCATGGTGTGTAACATCTGAGTAGCCACGATTACCGGTTTCTTAGCCAGGATACATTTCTTAATCAAGATACGCTGGATACCCGGAATACGTTCCTGCGGCACTTCGATACCCAGGTCACCACGAGCTACCATTACGCCGTCGGCTACTTCCAGAATTTCATCGATGTTATCCACACCTTCCTGGTTCTCAATCTTAGCGATAATCTTAATGTCGCTGTGGTGTGCATCCAGGATTTCACGAATATCAAGTACATCCTGACGATTACGGACAAATGAATGCGCAATGAAATCGATGTCTTTTTCAATCGCGTACAAAATATTGTTGCGGTCTTTTTCAGTCAAAGAAGGCAGGTTGATGCGTACACCCGGCACATTCACACTCTTGCGGCTTCCCAAAGTAGCATCATTGCGTACTTCACAGAACAAAGTATCTTCATTCTTATCAATAACCTTCAGTGCCAGTTCACCGTCGTCCATCAACACATCTGCTCCGACTGACAGGTCGTGCACAAATCCCGGATATGTCACAGCAATACATTCATGAGTAGTTTCCTGCTCCGGATTTCCTACAATACGAACTTTTTCACCTGTCTTGAAGTCAATCGGGCCTTCTGCACTGGCCGTAGTACGTACTTCCGGACCTTTGGTATCCATCAGAATACCGATACGGTTAGAAACGGTACGCACATTATTAATCAACTTTTCAAAACCTTCACGGCTGGCATGTGCGGTATTCATACGTACCACGTTCATACCTGCATTAAAAAGGTCTCTGATAAAATCTACTTCGCAGCGCAAGTCCGAAATGGACGCAACGATTTTTGTTTGTTTAAGCATCATAATAAATATACTATAATTTGTTGTTGTCTAATACAATGGATTCTACTGCCAGACGATAAGAATTCAGTCCGAATCCGCAGATTACTCCTAGGCATGCACAGGAAATCATTGATTTGTGACGAAACTCCTCCCGCCGATGAACATTGGAAATATGTACCTCCACGACTGGAGACGTAACTGCACGGATGGCATCCTGCAAGGCTATGGACGTGTGAGTATACGCACCGGCATTCAGCACAATGCCATCATACGAAAAGCCTGTTTCATGAATTTTATTTATCAGCTCTCCTTCCACATTCGACTGGTAATACGCAAACTCTACCGATGGATACCACTCTTTCAATTTTTCCAAATAACTTTCAAAAGATTCGGCTCCATAAATGGAAGGCTCCCGTTTGCCCAACAAGTTGATGTTCGGGCCATTGATTATTTGTATTCTCATCTGTATACTTCTGCTGAATTTTAATAACTTTGTAGAAGAATTTGGCACAAAGATACTAAAAAGAAATGAAAAAGGCCGATAAAAAAACATAATAATAAAGTATAAGCAATACCTGAAACTAGAAAAGTCGCTTTCGGCCAACACGGTAGAGGCCTACCTTACGGATTTGGACAAGCTGTTCGCCTTTTTGGAACTGGAAAACATTCACTTTACAGATGTCACTTTGGAAAATCTGGAAACTTTTTCAGCCGGATTACGTGACATTGGCATTCACCCACGTTCCCAGGCCCGCATCCTGTCTGGAATACGTTCCTTTTTCCGTTTTCTTCTGCTTGAAGACTACATACAGCAAGACCCGTCAGAACTATTGGAATCGCCACAAATCGGCAAACACCTGCCCGACGTACTGACGGTAGAAGAGATTGACACCCTTATCGGCAGCATTGACCGGAGCACACGGGAAGGACAGCGTAACCGGGCTATTTTGGAAACCCTATACAGTTGCGGACTGCGTGTGTCCGAATTATGTAATCTTAAACTGTCCGACCTTTACCTGAAAGAGAAATTTATCAAAGTAGAAGGTAAAGGAAGCAAGCAGCGCCTGGTTCCCATTTCTTCACGTGCCATACGCGAACTGGAACTGTACTTTCCAGACCGCAACGAAGGACTGATAAAGCCCGGATATGAAGATTTTGTATTTATCAGCCGCTTCGGAAAAAACATTTCACGCATCATGGTGTTCCACATCATCAAAGAACTGGCAGAACAAACCGGACTGAAGAAAACCATCAGCCTCATACTTTCCGCCATTCCTTCGCTACCCATCTGCTGGAAGGAGGAGCCAATCTGCGCGCCATACAGTGCATGCTAGGGCATGAAAGCATAGGCACTACCGAAATCTATACCCACCTTGACCGCAGCCGATTACGGCAGGAAATCTTGGAACATCACCCTAGAAATCGACTTAAAAATTAGAGAAATGCGTTTTTTTAAGCTTTTTTCGAACGGACCTACAAAAAAAACAGATAATGATTAACACGTAATAGAGTTTTTCTTATCTTTGCCCCAAATAATCAAACAATAAGATTATTCATTTATACAAACTAAATATTTAACATCATGATTAAGAAGTTGTATTTGCCGTTAGTGGCATTGTTAGTCCTTGCTTTCTCTTCATGTAGCAAGATGGGCGAATTATCTCCTGACTACTTCACTACCAACCTGAAGTGTTGGAAGCTATTGGTGGTAAGGTACCTGTAACTATTACAGGAAAATTCCCGGAAAAATACTTCAAGAAAAACGCAACAGTTGAAGTTACTCCGGTTTTGAGATGGGAAGGTGGCGAAGCTAAAGGTCAGCCAGCTACATTCCAGGGTGAAAAAGTACAAGGTAACGACCAGACTATCTCTTACAAGACTGGTGGTACTTATACAATGAAAGCCTCTTTCGACTATGTTCCTGAAATGGCTAAATCTGAACTTTACCTGGATTTCAAAATTAAGAAAGGTAAAAAAGAATACACTATCCCTTCTGTAAAGATTGCTGACGGTGTAATCGCTACTTCAGAACTTCCTACTGTAAACTCTGCTAATGCTGCTTACGCTCCGGATGCATTCCAGCGTATCATCAAGCAGGCTAAAGAAGCTCAGATCATGTTCTTGATCCAGCAGGCTAACCTCCGCGCAAGCGAATTGAAGTCTGACAGCTTGAAAGCATTCCACAAACAAGTAGTAGCTGTAGCTGGTGACACTAAGAACTACAAACTGAACAACATCGAAATTTCTGCTTACGCTTCACCTGATGGTGGTGTTGAACTGAATACTACTCTGGCTGAAAACCGTCAGAACAACACTGAAAAATACATGAACCAGCAGTTAAAGAAAGGTAAGATTGAAACTGAAGTAGATGCTAAATACACTGCTCAGGACTGGGACGGATTCCAGGAATTGGTTTCTAAATCTAACATCCAGGATAAAGACTTGATCTTGCGTGTTCTTTCTATGTACAGCGATCCAGAACAGCGTGAAACTGAAATCAAGAACATTTCTTCAGTTTACAAAACTTTGGCTGACGAAATCCTGCCTCAGTTGCGTCGTGCTCGCTTGACTGCTAACTACGATGTAATCGGACGTAGCGACGAAGAAATCAACGCTGCATTCGATACTGACGCTAAAGTATTGAGCAACGATGAATTGCTGTATGCTGCAACTCTGACTAACGACAACGCTCGTAAAGAAGCTATCTATAAGAAAACTGTTGAATTGTATCCGAACGACTTCCGTGCTTACAACAACTTGGGTATGATGGCTTATGCTAACGGTGACTTGGCTACTGCTGAAAACTACTTCAAACAGGCTGCAAGCAAGAACGCTAACGCTGCTGAAGTTAACACTAACCTTGGTTTGATTGAATTGACTAAGGGTAACGTAGCTAACGCTGAAACTTACTTGAGCAAGTCTACTGGTGCTAACACAGCTAACGAAGCTTTGGGTAACTTGTACATCAAACAAGGTCAGTATGACCGCGCTGTACAGGCATTCGGTGACACTAAGACCAACTCAGCTGCTTTGGCTCAGATCTTGGCTAAAGATTACAACAAAGCTAAATCTACTCTGTCTGCAGTGAAGAATCCGGACGCTTACACTAACTACCTGATGGCAGTTGTAGGTGCTAGAACTAACAACGCTGACTTGGTTAAGAGCAGCATGGATAAAGTAAAACAGCAAGATGCTGCTTTGGCTGCTAAAGCTCAGAACGACCGCGAATTTGCAAAATATGCAAACGAAGTAAAGTAATCTGACTTAATTACATAAAAGGAACCGGAATCGTGTCAAGTGATTCCGGTTTTTTTATGCCTTTATGGGAAAGAATCGGGAGAAGATGAAAGATTATAAGATGAAAATATGTATTTTCGCAAAAATAAAATACAGTTTATGAAAAAATTATATCTGCTCCTCTTATCTGTATATCTGTTGTTTTGCCTGGATTCATGCAGACAAAGCGATGAATTGAGCTCAAAGGGGAACTGGAAGGTATTACTTCCGACATGATTCTGGTAGTTTTCGACGATCCTGAGTCTAAATTGGATACCATCTACCCACGAGAAGGTAAGTTCACCTATACTTTCACTCCCGACACCCTGAATATATTCCGTCTGGTGAACGATTCCGGTGAAACATTCCCAATATTTGCAGAAAAGGGCTGGAAGGTTTCTATAAAAGGAAGCTTGGCACATCCGGAAATCAAAGGAGAAGGGGCCAACAATGAATATCAGGAATTTTTGCAAAGCATAGCTACGCTGAAGGATTCTGCACAAGTGTGCAAGCAAGCTGAAAGTTTCATCAAGAGCCATCCAGCTTCACCTGCTTCAGCTTATATCTTGCAACGGTATTTCTCACAATCAGCCAATCCGAACTTAGACCTCATCGCCCGACTGGCGGAACCGCTGACTGGTAAGGTGAAAGATTGCAGAGTATTGAACGAAGTTTTACAAAAGTTACCCGAAAAAGGGAAAAACACATCGGCCTACCTAAACTACATGTCCGTAAAGAAAAGAAATGGAGAATATTTGTCTTGGAGCAGCAGTAGCACGCAAAAACAATATTCACTCATAAACTTCTGGGCGAGCTGGGATAAGGAAAGTATAGAAATAAAAGATTCCTTGTATACTCTATGCGAGAAATTCTCAAAAAACAACCTCCGGATTGTCAACTTTTCATTGGATTATAACAAGGAAGAATGGCAGAAAAATACCCGGAAAGATACGGAACAATGGATTGAGGTATGCGACTATAAAGGATGGAATAATCAGATTCTGAAGCAACAAAACGTGCAGCGTCTTCCATTCAACATACTGATAGACCGAAACCGGAAGATTTTAGGCAGCAATCTTTACGGAAAAGCATTACAGACCAAGATTGAAGCTTGATAGCGGAAGACAAAAAATAAAACACAACTTAAAAACGACCTTAAATGCTTGTCAAACTTTTTGGAGCCGCCGTACAAGGCATTGACGCCACTATCGTGACAATTGAAGTCAACTGTTCACGCGGTATAAAATTTTACCTGGTAGGACTTCCGGACTCTGCTGTCAAGGAGAGCCACGAACGTATCGTATCCGCTCTGCAAGTAAACGGATACAAATTTCCTGCACGACAAATAGTAGTCAACATGGCTCCAGCCGATATCCGGAAAGAAGGTGCCTCGTACGACCTTCCGCTGGCTATCGGTATCTTAGCTGCCAATGAAACAATCTCCTCTGAACACTTGGCAGACTACCTCATCATTGGGGAACTAAGCCTGGACGGAAGTCTGCAGCCCATCAAAGGAGCACTCCCTATCGCCATTGCGGCTCGCCAACAAGGTTTTAAGGGAATTATTCTTCCGCAACAGAATGCTTCGGAAGCCGCTGTCGTAAATAACCTGGATGTATATGGTGTGGAACGCATTACAGAAGTGATTGATTTTCTGAACGGCACACGAATCTTACAGCCTACCATTGTCAACACGCGTGAGGAATTCTACAAACACCAATCTATTTTTCCGTTTGACTTTGCAGAAGTAAAGGGACAGGAAAATGTGAAGCGAGCACTGGAAGTTGCAGCTGCAGGCGGACATAATGTACTGCTCATCGGTGCCCCAGGCAGTGGTAAGTCTATGATGGCTAAACGCTTCCCAGCATTCTTCCCCCGCTTTCATTAGGAGAAAGCCTGGAAACGACCAAAATACACTCAGTGGCCGGGAAGTTAAAAAAGGGTTCTTCACTTATTGCTACCCGACCGTTCCGCAGTCCGCACCACACCATTCTCAGGTAGCCATGGTGGGCGGAGGAGCTACGCCTCAACCCGGAGAAATCAGTCTGGCACATAATGGAGTGCTGTTTCTTGATGAACTTCCAGAATTTAGTAGAAGTGTACTAGAAGTGCTTCGCCAACCTCTTGAAGACCATCGTATCACTATTTCAAGAGCAAAGTACAGTCTGGAATATCCGGCCAATTTCCAGTTAATCGCATCGATGAACCCTTGCCCATGTGGATACTACAATCATCCCACACGAAACTGTGTATGTAGTCCGGGACAAGTACAACGATACCTTAACAAGATTTCCGGTCCCTTACTCGACCGCATTGACATCCAAATTGAGATTGTGCCCGTTCCCTTTGAAGAAATCTCCAAGAGCACCCCGGGAGAAAGCAGTGCCTGCATCCGCGAACGTGTAATCCGTGCCCGACAGATACAAGCCCAGCGTTTTGCAAACGAACCGGGAATCTACAGCAACGCCCAAATGACACCCAAACTGCTGCATCTCTACGCACAGCCGGATGCTGCCGGACTGGAACTGTTAAGAAATGCCATGAACCGGCTGAATCTTTCAGCCCGTGCCTACGACCGCATACTGAAGGTTTCACGTACCATTGCCGATTTGGAAGGAAGTAATGAGATACGTCCAGCACATTTGGCAGAGGCTATCAGCTATCGCAATCTGGACAGAGAAAACTGGGCCGGATAATTATCTATCCAGCCCAGACAATCAAAATAAATATTTAACAGGTATCAATCGGACTATTCCGTTCAACCCGGAAGGAAGTGTTTCCCAATGTCCGTAAGTACCTTTCTCGTAATTCAGCTTAGCCATATTGATGTCCTCAAAAATGCGCCATTGCTTACCCTGACGGTCCATCTCAGCAATACTATTTGCCGGAAGGTTGGTGACTTCCACTTCTATGAGATTCTTACCAGACTTTAGCAATTGCCCTATGCTTAAACGGAAGGGAGCAGCCCAGGCTATACCAGCTTCTTGCCCATTTATACGCACACGTGCACTCTCACGCACGTCACCCAGGTCCAGAATCCAGTCATCCGCCGATAATTCAGGCAAATCCAACTCCAATGAATACAATGCAGTACCCCGGTTAATCTTCGCAGCCGGATGTGCAACCTCTGTCCATGAAGAAGGCGTATCTATTTTAAACTCCCCTTCAATAGCCGGATAGCTTTCCACGAATCTCAGTTTCCAACCATGATCCAAACTCAAACTATAGTCCATTTCCTTCCTATATTTCCATTCAGGCTCTCCTTGCAAGGAACGAGTAAAAGTTTGAAGAATGATACTCTCTCCCGACTTCAATTGCATATATACTTGAGTTTTTCCTTCCACCTCGCGCGTTTTTGCAATTCCCCGTTTACCCGTCATCGGGTCAAAACACATGATATGTTTTTCAGGCACATTCAATGTTACCCATCCTTCCACATCGTTAGCCTGTAAGTCGGAAATAAAATAATGATGTCCTTCCGTATGTGTACGCCGGATAAACTGTACCCCCCAACGTGTCTTCAGTTCTTCTGCCGGAACTCCCGTACGCTCTAATGTCTCATGGTAATCACTTCCCACGATGATACGCCCTTTCCCAAAATTAAAAGCCTGTGTGCCTCGGAAAGACTTTTCTCCTGGCAACTGTTCCAGCAATGCAAATAGTTGCTCCCGATTCTGTTTCAATGAAGCATATCCAGGCACATCTTCCGGATAATGTTCCACAAATACTACAGTTGCCCCCTGACGTGCCAATGCGACCAACTTCTTTAAGGTAGAAACTGGAATCAATTTTACTGCAGGTACGATGAGTGCTTTATAACAAGCACCTCCACGTGTCTTCAGCATACCATCCTGACACGATGTACTTTTAATAAAAGAATCAGAAATATAGTCTACATCATAGCCACCTGCCATAATGGTTTGTATCGTCTTGATAAACTTCGGCGCATACTGATCCATCTTGTGAATATCAAAGCCAACAAAACGTCCTGGAATGTCATTCCACATATCATAAACCGGAAGATAAACCAGGAAGTCATTATCAGGCTTACCTAATTGAAGAAAAGACTGACAACGAGTTATATACTCAAAGAAAGCCGGCGCGTCACGCCATATCGTATTGGTGGGCGACATGTTTATCGTAGCATAAAATAGCCAACCAGGCCAGGCTGCTTCTTTCGGAGAATAGGGGGTACCATGAAAAAATGCATGATTAACACCCGACACAAACATCAAATCCATATCAGGCTTACACTGTGAGAGGGAAGTACGAAAATGCTCCGTCAACCAGGTGAATGTTTCAGAAGAAGTGTAAGGTTTTCCCGCAATATGTGCAGCCGAAGAAGCATATTTCAGCATGGAAATATCTGAAAAATTAGGACGTGTAAGCGAATCACGCCTCAATCTCCTAATATGAAAATCAGTCAACCCAAACCCTTCGCACTCCGGAATATCCACCGAAGCATACGTATCAATCAGATTGGCAGGAGATCCATGTGCCTGATTACGGGTCGTACTTCCATGCCTATGCGCCCATTTGGTCCATGCAGTCGTAAAGTTCTCAACCAGAAGTTCTCCCAATGTTTCCCTATAATCAGACACTAGACGACGTGTCAGTTCAGTTCGTTCCTGTGAGATAAACTCCGGAAAATGATTCTCTAGCCGATAACCACGACGTGCGGCAAATTCTTTCAAGAAAGCAGGAGTCCAATCGGCTCCGTACACCTCATACGAATCATTGAAGAAGGTACGGGGAAAGTTGACCTTGTTTGTCTTGAAAGCCTTATCAAACTTCTCAAAGTAAGATTTTACGGCCATCGGACTAAAATGATCCATAACATACCCTTCTCCCCCGGGAGCCGCACGCTTTACTTTCTGAAAAGTCCGTCCCACAAACAATGCCACCAGCTTCCAGTCTCCTGTCGGAGCATCCCACTGTAAATATCCGTCTTTAACTTTCCTGGTCAGATTCACCACTTTTCCGTCTGCCCCATAAGCCATCAGACAATCCAGGTAAGCCACATCCCGCTGTTTCTCTTCTTTAGTATCACGAATGTCGATTTCCAACTTACCGATTCACCTCCCTTTACCTCATAACATTCAAAAATAGCTTTTGCTGCTGCTTGTGAAAGAGATACCTCGGGGCCTCCGAAAGGCCATCCCGTTCCGGTATTCATATCAATGTCTATCCCGTTTGTCTTACCCACCTCCTGCGTATAACGGAACATTTCCATCCATTCGGGTGACAGAAAGCGGATATTATGAGATTTATTTCCCTTTACCCCATAAATAGGCGTAACCTCCAGACTCCCCAGTCCGGCCTTCCCATATTCCTTCAGGTTATAATTCAGATTATCTTTATCGACGGCACTTCCTAACCACCACCAGCGGCTGCCGGGACGTGCTTCAGGCCTCACCTCCGGCCAGTTTTGTGCAGCCGCCCCCATCGCAGAGCACAAAAGAAATAATAAGATGCTGTTCTTTTTCATGGAATTACAAATTAGGTTTCATACCTGCAAAGATAAAAGTTATACAGCCTTTACAACTATAGGAATGTACAGATTCATGGATTTTTGTACGCCTGATACACAATCTTCCGAGCAAGATGTACATTATTCCATTCATTCATTTCATGAAGGTGCGTATCTTTGTAGAAAACAAATCAATAAACACGGATATGAAAAACAACTTTATCAGACTGACCCTACTTGCCAGCCTTTTCTGCAACGCGCCTGGCTTGCATTTGCAAGCGCAAGCCCCCCATCCGGAACGAATTTATCTTTCAGGAACCGGTATTGACAATACCGTGACATGGGACTTTCTCTGCTCAAAAGGACAAAACAGCGGCAAATGGAAAAAGATAGAAGTTCCCTGCAACTGGGAACTGCAAGGATTTGGAGAATATACTTACGGACGATGGTATACCATCAAAGGTGCCAAACCAAGTGATGAAACAGGTATTTATCGCCACAAATTCGAGGCTCCCAAATCATGGAGCGGCCAGCGGGTAAAAATTTATTTTGACGGAGTCATGACCGATACGGAAGTCTTAATCAACGGCAAACTGGCCGGAGAAATGCATCAGGGCGGATTCAACCGTTTTTGTTATGACATCACCGACTTACTCACCCTCGGAAAGAAAAATACACTTGAAGTAAAAGTCGCTAAGGAATCTGCTAATTCATCCATCAACGCCGCAGAACGTAAAGCTGACTGGTGGCTTTATGGAGGAATTTATCGTCCGGTATGGCTGGAAGTTGTTCCACAGGTACACATTGAACACTTTGTACTTAATGCCGACCAGCATGGCAAATTTCAAGCTTCATGTGAAATGTATGGCGATGCGAAAGGATATGAACTTCACGTATCGGTACGAGGCCTGAAAGACGGAAAGACTGCCCTGACAAATACGGGACAATCTGCACTTTCCAAGAAAATTACAGATTCCGGCAAGGAACAACAGATAGAAGGACAATGGGCAGACATTCAAACCTGGTCCACAGAAGATCCTAACCTGTATGTAGCTCGTCTGGAGTTGAAATCACCGGAAGGAAAGGTGATTCAGACACGTGAAACCAGAATCGGCTTCCGTACCGTCGAGTTTTTCCCACAAGACGGAGTATATCTGAACGGAACCAAACTCGTCGTAAAAGGTATTAACCGCCATTCATTCTCCGTAGACGGAGGAAGAGCACCAGTGCAGCCATGAGTCGTCAGGACGCACTTCTCATCAAGGAAATGAACATGAACGCGGTAAGATCGCACTATGCCCCCGACGAACATTTCCTGGATATGTGCGATTCACTGGGTATCGTATACATGGATGAACTGGCAGGATGGCAGAATTGCTACGACGAAAAAGTGGGTAGCAAACTGGTGAAAGAGATGGTACAGCGCGATGTCAATCATCCGTCCATCATCATCTGGAGTAATGGAAATGAAGGAGGATGGAATTATCAACTGGATAAACTATTTGCTCAATACGACAAGCTTCAAAAACGGCATGTAGTCCACCCATGGGCCGACTTTAACGACCTGGATACGCACCATTATCCGGCTTATCTGACAGGAGTAGCCCGATTTACCAATGGCTATAAGGTCTTTATGCTACAGAATTCATGCATGCCATGTACGACCAAGGAGGAGGTGCCGGATTACGGGATTTCTGGGATCGCTGGAATACGAACCCGTTATTTGCCGGAGGATTTATCTGGGTATTCTGCGATGAAGCTCCCAAACGGAGTGACAAAGGAGGTATTCTGGATTCTGACAAATCGAATGCACCTGATGGAGTAGTTGGTCCTCGCCGTGAAAAAGAAGGCAGCTTCTATGCCATCCGTGCCCAATGGTCACCCATCCAGCTGAAACCACTACTCATCACCTCTCATTTTAACGGTAATTTCCTGGTTACCAACGAATATACTTACACGAATCTGAAGGAATGCAAAATGACATACAAAGTATTGTCATGTGACACTCCATTGAAAGGTGTAACACAATCCATTGAATTAAGCCACGGAGAAGTTACTCTCCCTGCTATCCAGCCAGGAGAAACCGGCACAGCCCATTTCGACCTTCCGGACAACTTCCATGAAGGTGATGTACTGGAACTGGAAGCTTTCGATAAAAATGGACATAGCATCTGCAACTGGAGCTACCCCATCCGCCTGGTAAAACAATATTTTGACCATAAGATGGCACAATCACCCATGACCCTGGAAGCACTTCCCAAAGCTACCGCCTCACGCAATGCCAGCCACATCGTACTGAACAGTGCGAAGGTAAGTGTAACGTTTGATGCCACTACCGGTATCATCAAGCAAGTAAAAGCAGGAGAAACAGAGGTTCCGTTCAAGGACGGTCCGGTAGCTGTAGGAATGAAAATGCGCTATGAGCCTTCACTCAGTTACGTGCGTGAGACACAAGAAGAAGCTATATTCTGTGCCAAATATAAAGGAGCAGCCGACTCCATTGTCTGGCGTCTGACCGATCAAGGACTGCTTTATATGGATGCCATCCTACTGAACCGCGCATCCGGAGGAGGAGGATTTGACGATGCTTTATGGATACCAAGGTATACAACCTCGGATTGACCTTCTCTTACCCGGAAGCAAACTGTACCGGCATGAAATGGCTGGGACGTGGTCCCTATCGTGTATGGAAGAACCGTATCCCTGGTACCAACTATAACATCTGGCATAAAGATTACAACAATACCATTACAGGAGAAAGTTTTGAAAATCTGATTTATCCAGAATTTAAAGGATATCATGCCCACATGTACTGGGCTACACTGGAAAGCGACAAAACACCGTTTACTGTTTATTCAAGAAACGATGGAATCTTCTATCACATCTTTACGCCGGAAGAACCCGTAGGACGTGTCAGAAGAACTATGCCGCAATTCCCTGAGGGTGATATATCTTTCTTGCTTGACATACCGGCTATTTGCTCCTTCAAACCCATCGAGCAACAAGGCCCCAACAGCCAACCTGGAAATATCCGCATTAAACAAGGGGATGAAGGATTACATTTGAACCTGATGTTCGACTTCCGCCCGTCTGCCAATATCAATACCTCAAGATAGAACAAACACACTGTAACAAAGAGCCGTCTTGCATTGCGAGGCGGCTTTTTTACTTTTATACAAAAATCACGGTTTTCCGTGTTTCCCTTCCTCATAAGACAGACTATATTTGGCCCTAAAGGAATAGAAAACACAGGAAAGATGGAAATGACAGAAATACAACGATACAAAATAGCCTTAGAACGTCTTAAGCAACTTTCCGACATAAGATTGGGGAAACCTCTGCTTATTCAAACCTTAATGGGAAACCTGCGTGTCCTACACTCCAACCACATCGGTTATTTCAAATACATCTCAACCAAAAAGAGTTGGGAGATAGCATTAACCGACGGCTCCTTTGTCCGGCTAAAAGGAAACCTGCGCGCGAAAAATTTATGTGCATATAATGACCGATTTATACAAATCCATCAATCCTATATCATCAACATACAGTATCTGTGCATGATACAAAACAACCACTGCATCATGTATCCTCCTTTTCATCATATCAATGAACTCTGTATCTCACAAAAATACAAAAGGGAACTGACCGCCTATTTCTACCAATTCTGAAGCGGATAACCCAGCTCACAATGTCATATCATTCAATCATTTCAGTCAAAATCCGAGATATTTTCCTCTGAAATTTGTATATTCCACAAAAAGGAATTATTTTGTCAAAATCACAAAAATACATTACATGAAAAAGCATATCCTTTTACTTGGCATCTTCTTGAGCCTTACAGTTTTCCTGTCAGTACAAGCAGGAAATACGGTAATCGACAGTCTAAAACAGGAAATACGACAAGCCGAACGAGAACCCTCTTCCAAAGAAAAATTAATTGAATTATATCAATTCCTGGGTGCAGAATATGAAACTCTGGACCACGATTCATCCTACCATTATATACAAAAGGGACTCTCTCTTTACCCGCAACCTGCCTTTGAGGAAGAAGGCTACCTGCAACTGCTCAACTCATTGGCCAACTATCTTTTCATGGAGGGAAAGTTAGAACAAGCCAAAGAAACATTCAAGACAGTAGCCGCACATGCCCCCAAGCTCAAAGAACGAAGATACGATCTGGAAGGAGTCGTAGAATCTTCCATTGGCGTTTGCTACCGTAAATTAGGCATGTTCGATTCAGCCGTATATCACTATAATCGCGCGCTCGATTTCTGTAAGAAAACAGAAAAATACGAAGACATCGCCTCCACTTATTACAATATTGGCGTACTTTACCATCTCAACAAACGCTATGAAGAGGCCTTGGAACAAGGCAAGTTAGCAGCAGACTATGCCCGAAAGGCAAAAGACACATTAATGGAATTATATGCCAACACGCTTATCGGCGGATGCTATTGCAACATGGGGAAATATGCAGAAGCCAGTCAGATTCTAAAAAGAAATGTCCAAAAAGCATTAGAGATAGAATATCCCCTACTTGCCATGAGTTCTCTAAGCCCCTTACTAAGTACCTACCAATTGTGGAATAAAAAAGATTCTGTCAGAATTTTTCTGAAAAAAGGAGAAGAACTGATCCATCAGATTCCGGAAAACAGTCCGACAGCACTTGAATTTTATGGCACTCAAGCCAGCCTGTACAACTGGATTGGAGAATTTCAGAAAAGTCTCGATATCCTGACAAACAAGTCGTTGATTCAAACGCAACTTCCATACGACAAGTATCATATTTTGATGGCACGTAATTACGAAGGACTGGGCAACTATCAGAAAGCATTCCACTGCATGCAGGAAGCATGTATTTATAAAGACTCCATTTTCGATGGAAAAATAAAAAATGAACTGTCGGAGCTGAATGAAAAATTAAGGAATAGCGACAAGGAATTGAAGATTGCTCTTCTGGAAAGAAATCAAGCACAAGAGAAAGAAACCCGTCTGCGCCATACCGTCTACTACCTTACGGTTATCGGACTGCTTTTAATTGCCATCTCCATCCTGCTGCATAAACGGAAAGTACAGAAGAAAGAGACCGAACTGATAGCTGCACGTCAGTACATTGAAGGCCTGGAAAATGAACGTAAACGGCTTGCCAAGGATTTACACGATGGAGTTTGCAACGACCTGTTAGGAGCCATACTCCAAATACAGCAGCATATTTCTTCCGAAGAACAAAAGACAACTACCATTCAGACGCTGGAAGAAATACGCAATGGCGTAAGAGCCATCTCGCACGAATTGATGCCACCTAATTTCCAGTTTACTGATTTGAACGAAATGCTGGCCGACTATTTTGCGAAAATGCAGGAAGTATCAGGAGTGAACATATCCTATGCTCCCCACGCCCACACAGACTGGACCACTATTCCGGAACACATAGGATATGAAATCTACCGCATCATGCAGGAAACCATCGGAAACATCTTAAAACATGCTCAGGCAAAGCAGATTCACATTCAACTAAAAAAAGAAGACACCCAACTTGTCATTCACCTGCATTATGACGGAGACTGGAATCCGCATGCCGATTCATCCAAAGGAATCGGCCTACGTACCATCAACGACCGATTAAAAACCATTGGAGGGAATTACAAGATAGAAAAAGACGATACAGGAGTAAATATCCATATTCATACATTTCTTCATTGAAAAAATCACGGTTTTCAGTGAAAATCTTCTCGATGAATCTTTTTTTCTTTGCAGTATAAAAATGCGACAAAATGACAAGTCAAAAAGCCAAAATACTATTAGTCGATGACCATACCCTCATACTGCAAGGCATCAAGCATGTGGTTTCCCAAATGCCTGAAATAGAAAAGGTATATACCGCCTCATCGGGCGCTGAAGCGATGCTCCTGATAGACATGCAGCCATTTGACATTTATCTGCTTGATGTGGAACTTCCGGATACCAACGGATTTGAACTGATAGACAAGATTCTGCAAAAACATCCGGAAGCACGCATCTTGGTTAATACCATGCACGAAGAAATATGGATACTCAAAAGGCTTACCAAAGCATCCATCAGCGGAGCTATACTAAAGTCGGCAGATATTAACGAACTGACACTGGCCATCCAGACTATTTTGAAAGGAGGACAATATCTTTGTAAACGGTTCAAAACGATTTTAAACCGGATGCAAACAGAGGAACAAATCAAGGAACAGCTCACGCTAAGAGAGATGGAAGTATTGCAAGCCATTGCCAAAGGATTCAACACAAGAGAAATTGCAGATTTACTTCATGTTTCCAACAATACGATTGAAACACACCGGAAAAGTCTCATGAGTAAACTGGAAGCAAGAAATGCGGTAGATCTTGTTCTAAAAGCCATTAACCTTGGAATAATCCCACTGGATTCGAAATAAAAATCCACCCGTTTTTAGGGCTCATATTCTTTTTTTCGTATATTTGAGCGCAATGAATCTTTGTATCACCTTAATATAAACGAACTATGAGTCTCGAAAAAACATTAGTGATTCTAAAACCAAGTACCGTACAACGCGGACTTATTGGAGAAATAACCCATAGATTTGAACGTAAAGGCTTGCGCTTGGCGGGCATGAAAATGATGCAGCTTACCGAAGACCTGCTCAATGAACATTATGCACACCTGGCCGGGAAACCGTTCTTTTCTCGTGTAAAAGCATCCATGATGGCCTGCCCGGTTATCGTATGCTGTTATGAAGGAGTCGATGCCATTCAGGTGGTACGTTCCATGACAGGAGCTACCAATGGTCGTGTAGCAGTTCCGGGGACTATTCGAGGTGACTATTGTGTAAGTTCACAGGAAAACATCATCCACACCTCCGATTCACCCAAAACGGCTATCGAAGAAATAGAACGATTCTTCAAGCCTGAAGAACTGTTTGAATACGAAAGAGCTGTTATCGACTTTGTTTACTATCCGGATGAATATAAACTAACATAATTTTAAAAAGCTGGCAGAAAATTGCTCTGCCAGCTTTTTTCTATTTTAAACGTACACCATTTACTACCACATTCCGAAGTTGCAGTCCATGAATGTATCCCTTTTGGATAGTCCCGATTTGCGTGCCGTAATTTCGAGATTCTCAAACAGAAAATCCGACAGTTTATACTGTGTCTCGTCCTTCTTGACTGCAAAAAGTACATCACAGTCCAACCGAATATCACGCATGGTAACATGGCTTGAATAAGAAAAAGGAATATCTTTTCTATCTTTCAAATCAAAAAATTGTGTCCAAGGCTGGGCAAACAAGAAATTGACCACAGAGCCTGTAATATTCTCCAGTCGGATATACTCATAATTTTGCGGTGTATCCGGACGCATTTTCAACCAAAGCAAACGCTGGGCATGTTCCACCGTACAACGCCGCACCAGAACATTACGGTTATGAATGGATTCACTTCCGCAAGTCAATGCACTGTGACAGAATCCCCATACACAATCTTCTATGATTATGTTCAAGTTGCTCCCGTTATTTACCTTATCCTGGTCTGCCCAAGGTCCTTTTCCGCCTTTCAAAGCTATTGCGTCGTCATTCACCGACATATAACACCCTTTCACCAGCACATTCTTACAGACATCAATATCAATAGCATCACTGCTCGGTGCTTTTACCGGTGAACGGGGAGCAAAAATGGAAAGATTCAGCAACTTTACATTCTCACACCGGTATAAATGGGTTGTCCAGAAGGGAGAATTCTCCAATCTGACTCCAGACAACTGTACGTCTTTTGAATCTGCAATATATACCAGTCGCGGACGTAATTCCTCCAGATTCGTACATTGAGGATTGACCTGCCGACGCAACCAGAAAGATTTCCAGAAACGAAGTCCGTTCCCGTTTATCTTTCCTTCTCCCGAAAGTGTAAATCCGTCCACCCCTATGGCATTGACCAGGGCCGCGAAATATTTCAAGTTCTGCCCCTCCAGGCGTGTATCAATCACATCAAAATGACTGATGTCATCACTCCCTTTCAACACAGCTCCTTTTTCCAGATAAAGGTGGGTGTGAGGTTTGAAAAAAAGTGAACCTGATAAAAACGTACCTTGTGGTATACAAATTACTCCGCCTCCTTCTTGAGCTGCCTTGTCAATGACTGCCTGAATCTGTTCTGTCTGCAGCAGTGTGCTGTCATTCAGCACTCCATAATCCGTAATACGGTAAATTCTGCCCAACTCCTCTACCGGAACCACCCGCTGTCTGCAAACCAATCCGGTATTGGAGTGCCGTCAGGAAACCTTTCCTGAGCGAACACACTTCCAGCCAGCCACAAAAAACAACATAGAAACAAATACTTGATACAATATTCCCTCATTTTTCAAATACTTTTAAATCACAATCATACGGAAAGCAAAATAGGAAACTTTTTCGACAAAAGGAAATAGAAAATCATGCAATAACATGTCTTTTTGTACAAAACTTCACTTGTATTCTTTAATACTTGGAGATAACTCCTGAAATCATATAACAGCGGCAATTCTTATGTACACCCTTATACAAAAGAAAGAATGACTTGACAAATTCTCTGTTTCACACTGTGGGATACAAAAACCACAGTGTGGGATACATATTTCACACTGTGAAATACATATCCCGCAGTATGAAACAGAGAAATGTCCGGGAGATTTCTGAAAATATAAACCTTACTTCAGCACTTAACAAAGAGCATTAGCATGTTTTAGAGGAACAGTTACTACATCAAGTGAAGAAATTTGAATGATTTTCAATGTATTTGCATGATTTTCCATGTGCAGATGTTAGTATATCCGCTACATTTGCAATTATAAATTTTAAACCAATACCTTATTTGATATGCGAAAAATTCTTGTTGTATTATTGCTTACAATAAGTGCAGGATTTACTACTTCTTCTGCACAAAAACTACCACCACAAAAAGAAACGCTCGATGTGGTAATGAAAGTAAACAAATATTTCATGGAGAAATATGCCGATTATCGGACTCCCAGTTTCGTTCGTAATGTTACCCGCCCCAGCAATATCTGGACTCGAGGAGTGTACTATGAAGGATTAATGGCTCTATATTCCATCTATCCTCGTGCAGAATTCTACGATTATGCATACAACTGGGCTGAATACCATGAATGGGGAATGCGAAATGGCAACACCACACGCAATGCCGACGACTATTGCTGCGGACAAACCTATATCGACCTATATAACATTTGCCCCAAACCTGAAATGCTGAAGAACATCAAGTCGAACATGAATATGCTGGTCAATACACCGCAGGTAGGCGACTGGACATGGTAGATGCTATTCAGATGGGAATGCCCGTACTGGCCAAAATGGGACACCTCACGGGAGAACAAAAATATTTCGACAAGATGTGGGATATGTACGAGTTCTCACGCAATCAACTCGCAGGAAAAGGAATGTTCAATCTGGCTGACGGTCTCTGGTGGAGAGACGCTGATTTCTTGCCTCCATACAAAGAGCCCAATGGAGAAGACTGCTACTGGAGCCGGGGAAACGGATGGGCCTACGCTGCACTGGTACGCGTACTTGACGAAATTCCAGCCAATGAAAAACATCGCCAAGACTACATCAACGATTTCCTGATTATGAGCAAAGCATTAAAAAATGCCAGCGTACAGACGGATTCTGGAATGTAAGTCTTCATGATGCCGGAAATTACGGAGGAAAAGAAACTACAGGTACTGCTCTGTTTGTCTACGGAATGGCATGGGGAGTACGAAACGGATTATTGGATAAAGAAGAATATTTACCTGTTTTATTAAAAGGATGGAATGCCATGGTAAAGGAGGCAGTCCACCCCAACGGTTTCCTGGGTTACGTACAAGGTACCGGGAAAGAGCCTAAAGATGGTCAGCCAGTCACATACGAAAGTGTCCCAGACTTTGAAGACTATGGAGTAGGATGCTTCCTCCTGGCTGGTACGGAAGTCTACAAACTACAATAATAAGAATAAGCACAATAGGTAGAAACGTTTTGCTTCTTTACGTAAAAAGAAATGGGTGTGCCTTTCGCACACCCATATTTTATTTGCTTAATGCCCGGGAGCGTTCTCCCAAATAACCGCCATGATGGCGCTTGCTGTATTCTTCAATCGTAAAACCAGTCTTACGCATGGTCTCCACCACCAGAATATCTCCAATAACCGTCATCACAGTGGTAGAAGTCGTAGGAGTCATTCCCAGCAAACAAACCTCATCAGGATGACCTGTAGCCAGACAAATATCAGCGGCTTCCGCCAGCGGACTATCCGGATTTCCCGTAATGACAATCTTTTTCAATTCCGGATTTAGACGCGCAGCCAGTTCGGTAAGTTCCACGATTTCCCTTGTCTTTCCGGAGTTGGAAATCAAGAGTAACAAGTCATTCTTTTGCAGAATGCCCAAATCACCATGCTGCGCCTCGCTGGGATGCAAAAACACAGAAGGAATTCCTGTAGAACAGAATGTAGTAGCAATGTTCATGGCTATCTGTCCAGCCTTACCCATACCGCTGGTTACCAGCTTTCCGCCTTTCTCATGCACCTGTTCCACAATCAGGTTTACCGCTTTCTCATATCCGTCTGTTACCGGAATATTCAACACGGCCTGTGCTTCACGCTGTAATAAATCTTTTATTGATGAATTCATAAGATTATGATTAAATTATAATTTTATTCCAATAAACGGGTCAGTTCTTCCAATGTATTCGCCACTTCAAAATAATTTTTCAACGGACGATGTACAAAATGTGTTTCCTCCAGCCGGTTCAAAAAAGCCAACAAGTCATTCCAAAAACCTTCCACATTATAAAAGATGACTTTTTTCTGATGATAGCCTATACTACACGCAGCCATCACATGAAATACCTCGTCCAGTGTGCCTATTCCACCCGGCAAGGCTACCATCACGTCCGATTCCTGCAACATAATATCTTTCCGGTCGCTCAAATTCACAGAATGGAATGTCACGTCAAGCAAATCGCTGACTCTTCCGTGCTCCTCCAGCTTTGTGGGAACAACTCCCATAATCATTGCCCCGTTCTCTTTCGCACTTCTTGCCAGGGCTTCCATCAGTCCGGTATTGGAACCACCGTAAACCAGCCACTTACGATGCTGCCCCAGCCATGCGCCCAGTTCCCGGGCTTTCTCCATAAATACAGGTTCTATCGCATCTGAGGCCGAACAAAAGACTGCAATTTTATTCATATATTAGTTTTAAATATCACACACTGCAAATATCTGCATTTTTTGAAGAAAGGCAATAGGTATTTATTGTAAATTTGCAGCGAAAAAGAAATTATACTTCTCAATATATGGCGTATTCAACTTTTACCCTCCTAACGGCTTACGACTTATTCATACCACCAGTCCTACAAACGTGGCTTATTGTGGCTTTGCCATCGATGCCGGAACGCGCGATGAGCTTCCACAAGAACAGGGTATGGCCCATTTTGTAGAGCACCTAATTTTTAAGGGCACAGAAAAGCGAAAAGCCTGGCACATTCTCAATCGTATGGAAAATGTAGGAGCGATTTGAATGCCTATACCAACAAGGAAGAAACCGTCATTTACAGCGCTTTTCTGAAAGAGCATTTCAACCGGGCAGCAGAACTACTGGCTGACATTGTCTTCCATAGTGTATTTCCACAGAATGAAATCGAGAAAGAAGTGGAAGTCATCATCGACGAAATCCAAAGCTATGAAGACAGTCCGTCGGAACTTATTTTTGACGACTTTGAAGAACTGATTTTCCCCAACCACCCATTAGGCCGAAACATACTTGGCAATCCGGAACTGCTGCGTCAGTTTACAAGTGAGGATGCACGGAAATTCGTACATTCACATTACCGACCGGAAAACATGATATTTTTCGTTCAAGGAGATATTCCCTTTCAGAAAGTCATCCGTACGCTTGAGAAAGTAACCTCGGATATTCCCCAATTTGAAGAGGGAAGCAAAACGCGCAAGCTACCGTCTGAATACAAACCCAGCAAACTGATTCTCCACAAGGATACCCATCAGGCACATGTCATGATTGGCGGAAGAGGATACCACGCTTACGACGAGAAGCGTACCGGACTCTATCTGCTCAACAATATTCTGGGAGGCCCTGGTATGAACAGCCGGCTCAACATCTCTTTACGTGAAAAAAGAGGTTTGGTTTACAACGTAGAATCCAATCTGACATCCTATACGGATACGGGTACATTCTGTATCTATTTCGGCTGTGACCTGCACGATGCCGACCACTGTATCTCACTGGTGCATAAAGAACTAAAGAAAATCCGTGAGAATGCCCTGACTGAATTGCAACTAGCTGCGGCAAAGAAACAAATCATCGGACAAATAGGGGTGGCCGGAGACAATTTTGAGAACAATGCGCTCAACATGGGAAAATGCTTTCTGCACTATCATACTTACGAAGAAAAAGAAGAAGTCTTCAAGCGGATAGAAAGCCTCACCTCTAGCCAACTCCTTGACATAGCCAATGAAATGTTTGCCGAAGACTATCTTTCTACCCTGATTTATCAGTAAATTTATACCGGATAGTACACTTTTTCCGCCACTTAGTAGCAGGATACAGACATATACTCTTAAAGCTCAGTTTTTGTCTTTTCATACATTTTCAAAACTTCCTAATTTTCGAGAAAAATAGGGAACTATGAAA
>ENA-OQHA01000081-OQHA01000081.1-human-gut-metagenome-genome-assembly--contig:-NODE-81-length-49047-cov-5.016721_pt1 | contig 49047 bp, 61 predicted proteins | sample MGYA00242558_ERZ504707 | MGnify/ENA primary metagenome ERZ504707 (study PRJEB26092, sample SAMD00036197) | human gut metagenome | host: Homo sapiens | study: EMG produced TPA metagenomics assembly of... | reverse complement strand
CCAGGAAATCGCAGATGACACCGCCAATTATACAAACCGATAGGAATGAAACCAGAAAGCACCCACCAGCCAGAAACAGGATAGCCTGAATTGACGGCGCAAATGGTAAACACGCCTTTCTTCGGTACCTTAGCCAGTAGAAGCATCATAACGATACCATTCGGGATTGCAACAACGGATGGGTAAAATACATTTGTTACCGGGCCAGCCACGCTCATAATGGTGCTGATAATCATGCAAATATCCACATAAGGGCCGTTAAAACACCGATGAGAATAAAATCTTTCGCATTTAACTTTTGTTTCATAATACTTATTCCTCCTCCCTTTATTTGGAAAATAAAAAATGCGATGTGGTTAATCCTCTCTAACCACATCGCAAATTGTACCAATTTTCGTCGTTACATCCAACCCAAACTCGATTTCATTCTACCCAAAATCGGTATTTTTAGGTTTAGCCAATCGTATTTTCATCTTTATAATTCTTGGGTATTACCCCATATTTCTTTTTGAACGCAGCCGCAAAGTTGCTTGGTTTTGAATATCCAACCAGCATCGCGATCTGACTTACGTTCAAGTCACTTTCCAAAAGAAGCCCTGCAGCCTTTTCCAGTCTTTGATCTATAATATATGCGTGAACCGATGTTCCAAATAAAGAATTAAATCCTTTCGTCAGTTTAGAAACACTGATATTTACCTTTTTCGCCAATTCCTCACAGCTTGGTGCAAAAGCAAGCTGACTGTCAATAATCCTTTTTGCTTCGGTAATCGAATCCCTGTCACTTTTGGAAATGCTAATATGGTTCGATGAAAGATACTGAGTTCCAATACTTCACTTAAATATACAGACAGCAATTCAAAAACTTTACTTTCCAAGAATAAATACCCTAAACCACCTCGGTATTGCGTAAAATCTTTTACCTCCGCAAAAATGTGCTCCATATACGGGGTAACGCTCACTTTTGAAATCCCTGTCAGTAATTTCTTTTCATAAGCGTTTATTTCACTATCTTCAAAGTAGTCATTCAAAATTTTGTGAAAATATGGCATGGGAATTTTTATATTCTTAAAAAGGAAATCTTTCTTCCCAGAATAACACAAATATTCCATTTTACCATGTCCTCGATAAATGCAGGATTCGCCTTTCTGGATGCTGACACTTTGACGCGCATCTGCAATATTCCACGATACGCCATCATTGAAGCAAAATAAAAGTTGAATATAATCTTCGCAGCTTACACCCTGCACATTCATATCTGAAAAATAGTTCATTTTCCAGTCTGATACAACAGCTCCTTGCTTTGTAACAACTTGCGAAATCTGACCTGTTCCCATATCAGCCGGAATATCTATTGTCACTGTCTGCGGAGAGTTGGAGAGCAGATCGTGATACAGCTTCGTCATATATTGGTTTGTCATCGTGCGCCCTCCTTTTTCTAGTTAGTCGAAGCTAATCACATAATACTTTATATTTGTTTTTTAGTCAAGGTAATCTAAACTATTGACTACTCTCTAAGAGTCAACATATTAATTTTCAAAGTATGCCGTATCCCATGATCGTTCCGTTATTGATATCATAGCTTCTCTTGTTCACGGCATCACTGGAGTTTCCCTCTACCGTATATACGGTACTTCCCTCAATTTTCTCCACGATTCCCACATGGTCTGAGGTTCCGTCCCCGTTCCAGTCAAAGAAGATCAGGGTTCCGGGTGCTGGCGAATATCCTCTACTCTTCCATTTTCCCTTGCCCTGAAACCACGCGATCCCATCATCGCATAGGGAGAACTTCGGCATCTTGCCGCTCTCGATCAGTCCTGCCTGATCCCCACACCAGCTGGCAAAGCAGGCACACCACGCCACATGGCTGTCAAATCCATACCATGACCAGAACTTCTGGCCTCCTTCATTTCCAAGCTGGGTAAGTGCCACGGATACGATCTGGCCGTTGCCTCCAAACAGGCCGGCAAACAATCCGCCGCTGGAATAATACCTCAGGACGTGAGGGACGTATTCTGGATCGCCATAGGCACTCCAGCCATGCGAAGCAGCCTGATCATTGGAAAACTGCAGAGCATTTTCTGCACTGTAGCCCCCGTAGTTTCGGAGCGCCCACGTTATGTATCCGTTGCCGTAGTTATACCCTTGCAGGGACAGCTTCAGCTTATCCATGTCCTGGGGGCTGGTGCATCCGGCTTCCTTCAGGCAGTCCGCATAATACTGGATTCCTACATGTATGGAATAGTCGGCATCCTGGATGGCATTCGGGCTGTTGGAATACCGGGTGTTGTATGGGCACTCACTGCTCTGCATGGGATCGGTCCCCCGGCCGCCAGATTCCTGCATCATGATTGCCTGTATCACGGAAACGTATTCGAGGATTCCATACTGGTTGGCGTATTTCTGGATGGTTGCCGTATAGGAAAGTACTTCCTGGCTGAGTGCTTCGTTGCTCTCTGAGCTTCCAGAGAATGCCGCACCGCCAATGATCCCGACCATGATAACCAGAAGCAGAACCATGACCGCTCCGGCGGCTCCCAGTGCAGCCATCATGGACTGCACCGTTTTCGCTGCCGCTTCTACAGCGGCCTTAGCTGCCTTGAAGGTATTCTCTCCTGCCCTTGCCGTTTTCTGTATCCGGCGGACTCCATCGGAAGTCTGCAAGGCGGCTTTCTTCGCCGCCTGCTTCGCTGCCCTTCGTTCCATCTGCTTCTGCATCCGGGCTGTCAGGGCGTTGGAACTGGCCACCCGGAGCTTCTGCTCTGGCTGGATGCTGATCTTCACAGATGGAGGGGCGGTCTTAATAGTACGCCGCTGTATGGTCTTCGGCTCCAACTGTTTCCGTGGCTTTTCCTTGATCCGTATGGTTTCCGGCTGTTTCTGGCGGATGGCATTCTGCCTTGCGGTATCTCCGGCCTTGCTTTTCTGGTTTTGTCTTTTGATGGAAAGCGATCCACCTTCCGACATTTCCTGTCCATTCTGGATTCTTGGTGTCTCCCTGGCAGCCCGGATCTTCTGCTCTTTTGTTTTGACGGCATCTGAAACCGCCTTTTGCCGCTGGGCATTCTGAATCTGTACTTCCCGGCTCTTCTGCTCGGGTGCTTCCCGGCTAGCAGGATCGGCGGTCTGTGTGTCCCCTGTTCCTCTGGCGGTTTCTTTCTCCGCTTCTTTTTCTACTTCTTTTTTGCCAGCGGCTCTCTGTTTGATCTTCTCGTAGGAAGTCTGTGCGGCTGTCTTTCCGGCTCTGGTTACAGTTCTGCCTGTCTTTCTTGCAGCCCATTCCTCTGCGGATGCGACTTTCCCACTGGCATATTCGGATGGGGACTGTTCTCCCATGTCATTGTCCCTGGCATTTGCGATGGCCTGGGATTTTTCCTTGCTCTCCAGTATGGCCGTCCGCATCAGCTCCTTGGGGATTCTGGAGGCAGGATTTTTGGTCTTTGGTTTTGTTGTAACTTCTTTGGTTTTGATATCCTTCATCTCTCACCTCCAGTCCCGGCTTGTCCCGCTCTTACCCTTCGCCCGGCTTGGTCGTCATCAGGCGGTACAGCTTTGTATTTCTTGGAAACGAATTTTCAAACGGCACCAGATTTCCGGAACAGCGGATCAGACCATGGCCGGCACCCACATTGGTGATGTAGGATAACTGGTTGTCTGAAATATTCAGAAGTGCCGCCAGCTCATCCCGGTCGGTGGTAGCCTGATTCAAAAGGATCAGGAACTCACTGTTCGCCAGCATCAGGCGGGCGGTATCGGATTTCAGAAGTTCCTCAACGTTCTGGGTAAGTCCGGTTACAAATCCGGAATACTTACGGATACGCTTGTACAGGCGGTAGAAAAAGTCCGCACTGTATTCATAGCGGAACAGCAGATAAAACTCATCCGCAAAGATCCATGTCGTTTTTCCCTTCTTCCAGTTCTGGATCACACGGTTAAAAATCGAATCCAGTGTGACCAGCATGCCAAGGGGCATCAGCTGTTCGCCCAGCTCCCGGATGTCATAGTCGATGATACGGCTCTTCGTGTTGACATTGGTTTCCTGGGCAAAGGTGTTCAGACTGCCATTGATAAACAGTTCCGAAGACAGAGCCAGCCCTCTGGCTTCTTCTTCCGGCTGGAGCATGAGTTGTCGGTACAGGTCCTTTAAGGTCGGCACCTGCCCTTTGTAACCGCCCCTCATATAATCCCGGTACACATCTGCGGTGCAGCGGTCAAGGATGGATTTCTCCTTTGCCGAAAGGTTTCCGGCTCCTACGAGCTGCTCAAACAGGGAAAGGATAAATTCTGACTTCTCAATCAGAGGATTTCGATCATTGCCATAGGCAGAATCCATATCCAGTGCATTCAGATGGGTATCCGAGGTTGCCGAGATCCGGATGACCTCTCCGTTTAAGGCTTCCACCAGAGAAGCAAACTCCGACTCCGGATCGAGGATGAGGATGTCATCTTCCGTGGAAAGGGCAAGTCTACGATCTCCTCTTTTGCCGAGAAGCTCTTGCCGGAGCCGCTGACACCCAGTCGGAAAGAGTTGCCGTTTAACAGCTTCCTTCGGTCTGCCACCAGCATATTTTTGCTGACGGCATTCTGCCCATAATAGATGCCTCCCGGCTGCATGATTTCCTGCGTATGGAACGGGATCAGGACGGCGGTGGATTCTGTAGTAAGGGTACGCACTGCATCGATTTTCCGCAGGCCATACGGCAGGACGGTATTCAGTCCATCGACCTGTTGCCACTTCAAAGTTGCCATCTGGCAGAGGTGTTTTCTCGCAATGGAATACAGGGTTTCCGTATCGGAGTCCAGTTGTTTCTTGCTGTCTGCCATATGTACCATTGTCAGGATGCCGAACATCATCCTCTGATCCCTGGTGGTCAGATCGTCCAGCATTTCCTTGGTCTCTTTTCTCTGCAGCTCCATGTCATAGGGAACTACGGCTGAAAAGTTATTGTTGGCATTCTGGCGTCTCTGCCAGTTGGTGACGTTTGTCTCCACGCCCAGCAGTCGGTTCTGGATCTCACGCACCGCTTCGTCTGTCGGTACGGGGATGATATCAATGGACAGCATCAGGTTCCTGCCAAGGCTGCACAGTTCGGAGATCATCTCATCCTTTACATAGCTGGCGTAATCTTCCATAAAAAGGACTCTGCCGTACTGCTCGCCCAGCTTGAAATGGTCGTTATGGAATTCCATCGTGTCCGGGCAGATCCAGTCTTTGAAGCTGTGTCCCTTTTTCGCAAAGGCTTTCATGTCAAATGAAAAACTCTGTGGAACGTCTGCCTTGAAAAAGTCCCGGAAGATCTGTAGCCTCTGCTCTGCATCCAGCTCTTCCCCAATAGAGGACAGCTTGGCCAGATGGGTGATGATGTCCGTTCCCACACGTGCGAAATAGGTTCTGGCTTCATCGATGTTTTTCTTGTGGACGCTGATGGTCAGATAGCGTTCCTGGTAGATACTGTTGTTGGTACCGGAGATCTTGGAAAGGAGCATGTCATTGTACTCTTTCCGGTACTCGTCCAGACCGTCCCCTTTCATCGGGATCAGCAGGGACTGCTCAAACTCTTCCTTGTTGATCTTACGATTGTTCAGGGTGATCTTCGCCGTACAGCCAGAATCCAGTGCATTTAAAAGTTCAGAGTAGTCCAGGAACATTTCCGTCTTGTCCGCTTTACTGGCAATGGAATAGTTGATATCCGTAAACCGGAATGTCCTGGAATACTTGCTCTCCACCTGAAAAATACCATCTGGCCAGATCTTGCGAATCGGGATGGCCTGCTGGACAGACTTCGGTACTTTAAATTTTTCCTTGTCCTGTTTCAGTGTCTGACTCAGGGTTTTAATCAAAGGCATCACCCCTTCCTCTTCGCTTCTTTGGTTTCTTCTGTTTCGTCCGCTTCTTTTCCAGAAGTTCCGCTCCGTTTCCCATCATTTTCTCACCCAGCCGCAGGCTCTCTTCCATGCAGGAAAAGTACAGGTTCTCCGACTTAAATACCAGCCGCTTCGGGTACAGCAGTTCGGATTTAATGACTACCCATGCAAACTGTTCTGCCGTCATGCCGTGGTAACGAAAAAAGCCGCAGGTGCAAAGGGAGCCGCCCCAAGGATGCACAGCCATCCGGTTACCTGTTCCCCGGCATATTTCCGGGTGACAAAATAGATTCCAAGGGCTGCCAGGATCGCCAGTACCGAAAATAAGCACTGCCGGAAGCTTAAGCCCCAGAACATTGACTCCTGATAGTCTCGGATTTCTTTATTCATTTTCACTTCCATGTTGTTTCCTACCTTTCTCTTTGTAATCTCTGTTTTTTCTTTTGTTTCTGTTTTGGTACATCCCTTTGCCGGATGCCATTTCTTTCCATAAATCTTTTTGTTCCTTCCGGATCAAGCTCTGCCAGTTTTTTCAGGTCGAATGCAACCCTCTGGAAGATGCAGTAACCGGAGGATGCGGTATCCGGCTGTATCGTTCCCAGCTTATGCTGCTTTATAAAACGAAGCTTTTCTTTGCTGAAATTGTGGTCGATATAGGCTTCATTGATACCGCCCAGCGGAGCAAAAGGCAGGTTTACCGTAAGGTCTGCAAAGCTTTCCGGGTATCCATCTTCCATATGGTAAAGCCCGATATAGAGATTGTCATCGCTCATGTAACTGTCTACCCTGAGAAATAATTCCTCCCGGCCATACTGCCAGTCGTAGCTCAGTGTCTTTGGTTCTTCCATTTTTTTCGCCTCCTATAATCCCATGATTTCTTTTACGATACGGTCGGATGCCTTGACTGCCCCGACCAGTACCAGCAGGTTAAATACCAGTTCCCCGACGTAATTCCAGACAATGGTCACGGCGGACAGGCTGGTGTCCCCGATGGCCGGCGGACTTGATGCAAACACCGAAAAGATGATGCAGGCCAGTGCGATGATGGCTCCTTCCAGACATACCCCGGCGTAGGAACGGATAAAGTTCTTTCCTACAGACTGGGTTGGCTCCCCGGCAAAGGTTGCCAATGGAATCGGTGCGATGGCTGTGTACATATACAGCTTAAACATTCTCCCGTATACAGTCAGAATCATGACAAATGACAATACCGTAATCAGCAGGCTTCCTAATAAAGTTACGATCACAAAGGGATAGATTCCAGCATCCCGACCGCTTCGATCTTGTCCACGATCTCCGAGGCAGTTCCGTTACGGTTCCCCCTGCCATCCGGAGTGGGACATGATGTTGGTCACGATGCCCTGCACAATGGAAAAGATCGCTGTCAGAAGCTCCATGCCGGACATAACGGCTCCCTGTGCCAGTGCAAAACGGATAAAGGCTTTCACTACGTGTTCCGGCTTTTTCATATCCGTGAAACTCCCACAGGTTTTTACCAGCCCTGCCGCAAAGAACAGAACCAGCAGGCCGTACCCGATGGCTTTCAGTCCACCGTTGATGTTCGTCATCACGCTCCAGATTGCCCCGCCCTTGAAATTCTCCGGGCTTTGCGTCAGCAGTGTCCAGATTTCAGCCAGCTTGTCGCTCCAGGTCTGCAAGGCAGAATTTAGATTCTGTACGATCCAGTTATCACTCAAACAGTTTCACCTCCCATCCTCAAAAGTGAGCAGGGAGCCGGCATTTCGCATGGCTCCCCTTCTGGACTCTTCTCCTATCCCATGATCAGGTCCAGGATCTCTTTTGCAAAGGTAATGATGATACCGCCTGCCAGTGTCAAAAATCCGTTTGCCCTCTGGTTGGATCGTGGCTCTTTAAGGACAGACCGACCTGCACGATACCAAATCCCAGCAGAATCAGGCCAATGGCGCGGATCAGGGAAAAGATAAACGTGGATAGGTTATTGACTACGGTCAGCGGATCGCCTGCGGCATAAACGCAGGTCGCCCCAATGCAGATCGACAGTACCATGACTGCATACAGAGCAAACAGTTTCTTCTGCCCTCTCTTCATCTTTAGCGGTGCGGTCTCTTTCCTGATTTCTGTGTGTTTCTTATTTTTCAGTAAATTCATTGGCATTCCTCCCATCAAAAAAGCTCCCCGATGATGTCCTCATCCAGAAGCAGTTCGTAATCGTCATATCTTGTTTCGTCAAATGTAAAATCGTCATGCGCCAGCGGTGCTTTCGCATAATTGAACGGGCCGGCACCTCCGTCCTCGGTATACCGGATGTTGGGATGCTTCATCAGGTCATACTTGGCATCCAGTATGGGCCGCTCCCCGCGGATAAACAGAAGTGCATTCTGGTTATCCAGCATACGGACTTCATCCGGCTGTAACAGCTCCCTTCCGCTCTGCTGGAAGTTGGTGGAGTAGCTGCCGGATTTTCCTTTGGTTTGCCCGTAGGTGTTGGTGTCTATGGTTTCTTTCCCCAGTAATTCTGATACATATTTGTGTGTCTCTTTTTCATTGCCGCCCAGGTACAAAAACTCATCGCAGTTGCCCACCAGACTTTCCCAGGAGTCCTTGAACAGAGCCTTTAGCTGGCTCATGTTCTGGATGATGATGCTGCAGTAAATGGAACGGGAACGGCAGGTTGCCAGGATCTTCTCAAACTCATTTGGCAGGGATACGTTTGGAAACTCATCCATGATGCAGTTGACCGGAACCGGGAGGGCACCGCCATGCACACGGTCTGCCATGTAATAAAGCGTCTGGAAAAGCTGGCTGTAGATCATGCTACCAGATAATTCAAAGAGGTGTCTGCATCCGGGATACAGCAGAAAAGGGCAACTTTTCTTTCTCCCATGTTGGAAAGATCCAGTTCATCAGTATTGGTCAGCTTGGCAATCTGCGGCAGATTGAAGGCTGCCAGCCGGACACCTACACTGATCAGGATGGACTTGGCGGTCTTTCCTGCCGCCTGCTTGTAAATGTGATACTGCTTGACGGCAATGCTGTCCGGGTCCCGCATCTCCAGACGGTCAAACAAAATGTCCAGAGGGGACTCGTAGTCCTCGTCCTCTTCTTTTACCTGTGCCGAGCCTAACATCTCCATAATCATGGCGAAGTTCTGTTCTTCCGGCGGAGCTTCGTGGAGCAGATACAGCATCAGTGCCTGAAGCAGTGCGGTTTCGCTCTTCTCCCAGAAGGGATCGGAGGACTGGGAACCTTTGGGTGTGGTGTTTTGTATCAGATTGGAAATAAGACGGAGCACGTCTTTGTCATCGTGGACATACTCGAATGGATTGTAGCAAAAAGATGTGTCGGGATTGATGAGGTCAAAGACACGCACCTCATATCCCTTTTTCTCCAGCAAGCCCCCTGTCTTTCGGAGCAGCTCCGCTTTGGGGTCTGTAATGACCATCGAACAGCAGCACTGCATGATGTTTGGCAGGGCAAAGCCTCTGGATTTTCCTGCACCGGAGCCTCCCACTACGAGAATGTTGAGACATCTGCGGTGCTTGTGGGTGTCAAGGCTAATGCGGAAGTTCTGTGTCAGCAGGATGTTCTGGGAGTACGGCTTCTTGCTATATTTCTTACAGATCTGCCGGGCATCGCCCCATCTGGCAGAGCCATGTTCTTCCCCTCTGCGGTAGTTCTTCTGACTGGAATAAAAAATGCCGATCCCGGTGCGTAAAGTAACGTGCAGACCAGCATCGACTTGATGGTGTATTCCGTATAATGAAACTGGAAGGGATGGTTCAGCTTTTCTGTGAGAACCTCCATCAGCTCGAAAAGATTCCTGCCCGGCTGGATGGCATCCGCAAGCAGGATTGCTACCCACCAGATGACAGGCAGTCCGGCAAGCCAAATCACCCAGTCTGACTTCCGGCTGTTTGTTACCGGGATGGCTGCTGTTTGGGCCTCTCTGCTCTTGGCAGGTCCGTAATGTGGAAGCTGTCCACTCCCGGAACGAGGGCAAGGCTGCTTCCATTCTCCCAGTTTACGTGGATCTGCCCTGCATCGTCTACCATATCCACCTTACCTTTTAAGCCGGGTGGCATGTGGCTCTCCCCCTCCATGCTGTTAAGCGTGACCTCGGTTCCCGGCGGATATCTTCTCCGCATGGCTTCTATTCTTTCTTGTGTCATATTTCTGTATATTTGTACCACATCCTTTCTTCATCTTCCCCTTCCACGGTATGGGCGGTATCTGGATTTCATGATCTTTAACAGGACGCTGTCGATCCCATCGGAATAGCGTCCGTTTTTCAGGTATGTGTCCCGGAGCTGGTTTAAGGCTTCCACGGATTTGCTGTGTTCGGCTTCTGTCAGGTAGAGCTTTCCCTCTTCCTGCTCTGCCAGCTTCAGAACCAGATCCCGTGTGGTATCCACCGGAAGCCCCTGTTCTTTTTCCTGCCGGAACACTTCCCGGAGTGCATGGATCAGCATGTGGTTCATGATCCGGTCCATCTTTACATATCGCATTCTTGTCATAGGCGAGCCTCCTTTTTTCCTCTTTTTTCTCAACCACAACATACCACACTTCCTCCCGGAAAGCTACTGCAAAAGAGCCGGAAAAGCCCCTTTTTATCAGCGTTCCGGAGACTTTTTACTCTTGGCAGGTTTCTCCGTTTTTTCCTCCGGGATGCAAATTCATCGGTCATAAATTCCTGCTCGCTTTTGCCAAGGTTGCGGTCTACCTGCTTGCCAATGGAATAGGCTGCACTCTTTACATCCTGGATAAAGGAGCGGAGTTCTTTCGGATCTTTCTGTCCGAATGCCTGCATCTGGCATACCTTGTCAAAGGAAAAACCGGAGACATCCACGCCGTATTTCTGTGCTGTCACATACGCCGCACAATAGGCCTGTGCCGATACCCCTGCCCGGCTGTAGCTTCCATCGTGATGGTCAAGGGATGCACAGGCCAGCTCCCGGCTGATGGAATGGAACGTTGCATTTCGCTCATGCCATTTCGGACATAGATCGTCCGCTTATTCGGGATGTACTGTGCCTGTACCTTATCCGGCAGATTGTCTGCGATCTGAATCCGTACCTCGCTGTCGGTCAGCAGTGCTTCCATCAGCTGGTCCATCGGCTTTGGCTCTGCCTCTTCTGGCTGCTTGGTACGGATCTGGCTGATGTCATAGGCTTTCTGGATGGAGTACCCCTGCTGGATGACACCGTCCTTTTCATATTCCTGTCCGACAATGAAGTTGTATCCCTTGCTTCCGGTCTTGACTACCTTGCCTTCTTCCTTCCATTTTTCAAAGGTCTTGACCTGCCGGATCTCCGGATTCTGTGCATAAAGCAGGAATAGGTTGTCTGTCCTCTGCGGCTTGCACTGTCCCATAAAATCAAGGAATCCTTTTAAGGAGTCCCCATTCTGGAAGACCTCCTGTGCCTTTCCATCGATCATACCCCAGATTTCTTCCCTCTCCTGCTTTTTCTGTGCGGCATATTCTTCTTTCGATAACCGCTGGGCGGACTGCTCCTGCGAGTCCTGCCCTAAAAATTTTGTCAGGTCCATCTCCTACCTCGCTTTCACCTTTCGTTTCTTTCTTGCTTTCTTCTGCGTTTTCCTTGGTCCACGGTTCTTTTCCCGGCTCCGCTTCTGGGATTCCTCTGCTTTCTCCCGTTTGATGTTCTCCAGCTCCCGGCGGACACTGGGACGCTCCTGTTCCCTCTGCCCTGCATCAGTCCCTTTTTCCTGCCCGGTAGAAATATTTCTGCTGTGCAAGGAAGAGCCGGACAGATTCTCTTCCCCCTCTTCCTGCACCGGGATAAAATTTTCCGGTTCGGAAAACTCCTTTTCGGGATGATTCTGGTTCTTTTCCTCTTCAGAAAAGTCCATGTCACCGACCTGGAATGCTTCGTCCAGATCGCTGATTTCAAACTGCACCTCGCCCTCCGGCATCTGCACAGTTTCCTGTACTGCTTCGGTTTCCGGTGCTTCCATTCCGGCGGTTACCTCATGGACAGCTTCCCCGACTTCGCTCCTTACAAAATCAAGGTTCATCTTATCCATGACACGGTTGACTTTGGCTGCATCATCGGCAAAGACCATGACCTCGCTCATCTCCGGGTTCTTTTATCCCGGATGATCACATAGAGCAGTCCTCGTTTCCTGCCCTCACTGCAGAATTCACGCAGGCGGTCAGATGGCACAGTGAAGAACTTCAATGGCTTGTTCTCCTTTAACATCCGCACCATTCTGGTCTTGCCCCTCGTTTTCTTCTGGTCTTTTAATACGGCGGCAACAAATACCGCCAGATGCTTTGCCAGCGTACCCGAAAGCCTGAGCCCGTGGTCCACGCCGTCTAGGGAATACCGGACGATCTGGTCCGCCGCATCGCCTCCATAATTCATGTTGTTCACCTGCTTTCTGTTCTCGGTTTTCTGTTTTTCTCCGTCTGTTCTTCTTCCTGTCTCTGGATCTGCTCTGCCAGACGCATCTTTTCTTCCATCTCCTGGGACTGCTGTTCGATCCGGATGACAAATGCGGATATCCTTCGAAGCGGCTTCAGTTCTTCGGTGATCTGACCGATCCTGACACTGTCCGGTTCGCTCCGGTAGAGCCGCTTCCGCTCTTTCGTGAGTGCCTGTACCCTCTCTTCCAACGATGTGCGGTAGGCGAGTAGCTCTTCACGGCTAGTAATCTGATGCTTCTGTAGAAATTCCATCTGCTCGATCCTGGCATCCAGTTTTCGGATGTCTGCCCGGAGCACCGGGAGATCCTTTTCGGCTTCTGCTTTAGTGCACCCATCTGGTACAGATAGGAATAGTACAGGGCCTGTATCCCTTTTAACTTCTTTTTCGGGAATCTGGAATCTCCTTCTTTTCCAGCAGGTATCCTGCTCTTGGGCTGCAAGATCCACTGCCGGATGCTCTCTTCCGAGTAATGCTTCCCAAGGCTCCGCAGACGGATATACCGTTCCATCCCCGGTGCTTTTAATGCAATGTACTTCCGGTTCAGCTTCCACTGGTATCCCCTCTGCTTCATCTGTTCCAGAAACTGTTTCCATGTGAAGCTCTCTGCCACAGCATCCCGGATGTCCAGACGGATCGAGGTTCTCCAGGTCGGCTTTCCGTCCTGTTCTGCCATCCACTGTGCATAGGATTTCCCTTTGCCGTTTTTCGGTTCGATGACAGATAAGCCGTATTTCAGGCATAAGGCATCCGAAGCTTTCCGCACATCCTCATAGTAACTCCTGCTGTTGCTGTGGTACTTTTTCCCATCTTCCATGCTCACGGAATTAAACACGATGTGGTTGTGGTAATGCTCCGTATTCAGATGGGTGGTGATGACTGCTTCGTATTTTCCCTGAAGGAGCCTTTCTGCCATTTCCATGCCGATCTGGTGAGCAAGCTCCGGGGTGACTTCCCCTTTGACAAAGCTCTGCACCAGATGGTACCCCTGTACTCCGTCCATCTTGTGGTATCGTTTCTTCGTAGCTACCATATCTTGATAGGCAGTCTCACAGACGCAGCCGATGGCATCCTCAAAAACGGAACGCTCCGTCTTGTCCCGATTCATGGCGTAATCGATGGCTTCTTCCAGAGAGCCGGCACTCTGCCCTTTCTTGGTGGTCTTATCCTTGTTTCGGATGTACGTGATGGAATTGTCCAGACGGCTGACCGGGATGATACTGGTGTATGCCATCGGCTACCATTCCTCTTTGACCAGCCTCCATGTCTCTTTCGTCATGCGGAGCATTTCCCGGATACTCTCTTCCCCGGCCATCCCACAGCCGTTGGCTACATGGGCAAGCTGATTGGCGTTGTTGCACAGACCGGATATTTTCCGCAAAAGCTCCGTATGATGCTCACAGGGTCTTGCCCGGACTTCGCCACCCATGACAATGGAACGGATGTATTCCTCACGGGACAGGCCGCTTTTTTCTACCTGCTCTTCCAGAAAACGCAGCTCTTTTGCATTGAGGCGGACTGGTATCACATGGTTCCTTTTTCTCATCTCTTCACCTGCTTTCCAACGGGTTATTGGTTGCGTCATTACATTTCACGATTTTTCCAGATCAGGAAACCTGCCAGGACGCCGATGGCTACCGCTGCAGCAATGATCTTTTTCTTCATATGGGCCTCACCCCCTTTCCGATACCTGGCACAGCTCCATCGGGGCGAACATGATCCCTCTCTTTTCCATCTCTTTTGCGAATTCCAGGAGGTTCCATTTTTTCCCATCAATCATAGCAGAATCGGCATCCAGATAGTGGCAGGTGGATACGTTCCGCTCTCCATTTGGGGCATTCTGCACAAGGCTTTCCCCGTCTGCCAGACGGAACAGTTCCTCTCCCTGGCTGTTTACAAAACAGATGCACACGCCGTGGTCAATGATCTCCTTTGGTTTCATCCGGCACCGCTCCAGTGCCTCATCCTCACGTTTTCCAGCTATGAAAAGACACATTGCAAAAACGCCCATTACTCCTCCGGTCATTGTGCCAAGTATAAATCCCAACATTTTTTCGTTCTCCTTTCGTCTGTTTACGGCTCGGTATGGGGGATTGGGGTTCTCCCCAAAGTGCGTTTGGATATCCAAACGCTATGCTTGCAAAACCAGTCGCATTTTGCTTCGTCCCCTCTGAACCTGTCGTTTTTCGGAATTATTCGTTTTCTTTAATTTTGCTTAACCCATCCAGCGTGGTACAGATGATATGGAGTCTGTCAGCCATGCTGATCTCCGTGTTCATCGTCCCGGTGGTCTCTTTTCCGCAGACGACCACCATCCTGCACCGCCTTAAGATCTGGTGGGACATTCTCCGCATGGCCTGCATATCTTCTGCATCCCCATCATCAAGGAATGGGGAAAAGCTGTACTGCGGGCAGATCGGCACATATCCCAGTTCGTAGATCTTCCGGCAGTACCGCTGTACTTTGGTCTTTCCTTCTTCTGCAGAACAGCAGACATAAGCAAGTGCCTGTTCCAATACGACCATCTCCTTTCCTGGCCGGACAGGTTTCCTCTGCCCGGCGTTTTTCCAAAAAGAAACACCCACAAAGCATTCCGCTCTGTGGATGTCTTGTGGACATCTGGATTCTTTTCTTCTCTTTTTCAGATGTCTGCCAGACATCCGGCTACTGTGGTTCTTTGTTTTCCGCTTCTTCCCCAGCTTCCAGTGCAATGCGGACACGGTCGCTTCCCAGCTTATAATACGAATCGGTCACTTCAATGCCGACTGCCTGAAACCCCGACTCTGCCGCCGCAAGGATGGTAGTACCAGCTCCGGCAAACGGGTCTAAGATCAGGCCGCCCGGCTCACAGATCTGGATGACATCCTTCATCAGCTGGAGCGGCTTTTCTGTCACATGGATGCGGTTCTGGGGATTCCCATAACGGAACACACCCGGAAGGCAGGACACCGGGCGGTTGATCGGCATCGGTCCGTTGCTTCCCCATACAATATATTCTGCCTGCTGGCGGAATCTGCCTTTCTGCGGACGGGAGTTCCCCTTGTCCCAGACGGCAGTCCCTCTCCAGATCCACCCTGCCCACTGGAGGGCATCGGTGATGGACGGGTACTGTCTCCAGTCAATAAAGAGGCAGATCGGAGCCCCTCTCTTGCAGGCTTTCCGCACATCGTACAGCCATTCTGCCATCCAGTGGGTCCAGGAACGCTGGTCTTTATTATCCCCATCAAAATCCGGCAGGGCATTTTCTGCTTTCATGCTGCTGTACTTCTGGTTGGTGGTACGGTTGCGTTCATTCTGCTTGGTTCCCCCGGACGCATAGGCGGATCGGTCACGACTGCATCAAAAATCCCCGGCTGGAATCCTTTTACCAGCTTTAAGGTATCCCCATGCAAGATACGCCAGTTCTCCCCTCCGGCAGACTCATCCGGCAGACAGTCCGGTTTTAAAAGATCTTCAAGTTTCAGGGTATTTCCCATAGGCATCATCCTTCCTCTTGCTTATTTCCCAGATTTCTCTGGAAGTGCTTCTATCTATGGAACTGCTCATCGGCAGGTATCCTCTTTTTTTGGTACTTCTTTTCTCGGTGTTCTGCGCTGTTCACGGTGATCCGACAGTTCGGTTTCCACATATTCGCTGATGATTCCCAGTGCTTCATAATAATTGCCACTCTTGTGGACACGGTCTGCCATCTCGTTGGCCTGTTCGGACATCCCGGCACATCTGAGCAATCTTGAGGCATCCCCAAGGATTGAGAAAATATTTCCGTCATGCCCTAAGAGCTTCAGATTCGGACGGGACGGATTTGGTTTCGGCTGCTTTTCCTGCATCTCGTTTTCTGGTGCTTTCACCTGTATCTGGAAATCCGAGCCGGCACCGACATAGAAATGTAAGTATAATTCACCGCCGTCTACCTTGATCTCCCGTTGTTCCAGACTTTCTCCCCAGCCATCGCTGTACTGGCCTCTCAGATACTGCCCCACCACACGGTATTCCTCTGGTGTCAGACTCTCCCGGAGTGTCAGGTTTGCACAGCCATATAGAACACCATCCTGTTCTTTTACCGCCATTGTAATGCGTTCCACTTTTTCCTTAATGTCCTTGTTTCGGTCAAAATAATCGATCAGGTTGCATGGCTGGTTGTCAGGCATACCGAGCCGATTGATCTCGTCAACCTTTTCTGCGATGGATGTCTGATACTGCACCAGATCAGGTCCTTCCAATGGCTCCGCATCATCCAGATCCACAATATCTGAATAGTCCGGAATAAACTCTGCCATCAGAGGTGACAGCATTTCCACTTCTATTTTATCTTTCAAAGCATCACCTCGCTTCCCTATTCTGCCGTTTCTCCGGTGTACGGGCAGCCATTTTTGCCATGTCTGCCCAGTCTGCCCCTTCGATTTCCGGCAGGTTCTCGATGATCCGATAGCTTCCCTCGTAGGCTTTTCGGATATGTTCACACGCCCACCGTCCGGCAAAGTCATTGTCGGTACACACTTCGATCTCGGTGATCTCCGGGTGCTGGGACAGAAAATGTTCCAATGCCTGCGGCTTTTTCATGCTCCACTGGCTCTGCCCTTCTTTTGGTGCGCTGATCCCGCCAAGCTCCAGACGGTACTTATCCCGGCTTCCCTGTCTCTGTTCCAATGTCATGTGGGCAAGCACATCCACACAGGCTTCATAAACAGCAACCCGTCTGCATCCCGATTTCGCCGGAACACAAAAAGCGTATGCCTTTTCACTTCCGGCCTGTTCCATCTTAAAAGACTTTCCGCTGGCATCGTAAATCCCACGCAGGAAAGCATATCTTGCCACCTGGTTTTCATCCCGGCCTATGAACACGGCATTGTGGTAGGGCAGACTCTCATATAAGATTCCCAAATGAACACACCGCTGTAAGACCTCGCCACTGATGCCCCGCTCTTTCAGATAGCGGAACACCCTGCGGCAGTCTGGGCTGGCCGTAGGCAGGACAAATGGCTTCTTTGGCTTTGCTTCCACTGGAGGAGGGATATAGGTGGGATACTCATCTTTCAGCATTTGCACTGCCTCCAGAAAAGAACACCCGTCTACATGAATCAAGAAATTTAAAGCACTGGTGCCCCCGATATCTCTGGATTTCCAGTGCCACTGGCTGGTCTGCTCGTTGATCTTAAAGCTGTCGTGGTCTGTCAGCTCCCATTCATTTCTGGCTGAAGATTTTTTCAGACGGTTTGGCTGATATTTCTTCAGGTATTCAATGGCGGTAATCTCCCTTGCACGTTTGATTTCTTCTTCCGGAATCCACGGCATTACATCACGGTATCCCGGAGCTGCTCTGCCTTATCCGTTTTCTCCCACGGGAATTCCTTTCTTCCAAAATGCCCGAACACCGCACTCTGTCGGTAGATTGGCCGCTTCAGGTGCAGGGTGTCACAGATCTGGCTTGGGGTAAGCCCGAACACCAGAGGGATCGCTGCGGCGAGGCAGTCATCCGCACAGATCTTTCCCGTTCCAAAGGTATCCACCTGCACCATGACTGGCTGGGCAACCCCAATGGCATAGGCAAGGGACACCTGGCATCGGCTGGCAAGTCCGGCAGCTACCATGTTTTTGGCGATGTAACGGGCCATGTATGCCCCGGAACGGTCAACTTTGGAACAATCCTTCCCGGAGAATGCACCGCCGCCATGCGGTACCAGGCTGCCGTAGGTATCCACCATTAGTTTCCTTCCGGTCAGTCCGGTGTCTGCATCCAGACCTCCGCACACAAATCTGCCCGATGGGTTAATCAGGATCTTGGTATCCTCATCCGGTGGCAGCATACGGAGTGCCGGGCGTAACACTTTCTCCCGGATCTCATGCTCCAGCTTCCGAAGAGATTTTTCCTTTTCATGCTGACAGGACACAACGACCGTATCCAGACGGACAGGTCTGTCATCTTCGTATTCCACGGTCACCTGTGCCTTTCCGTCTGGCAGGATTCCCGTGATATATCCACTTCTGCGGCTTGCAGACAGTTCCCTCACAATGCGGTTCGCCAAAACCACTGGCATTGGCATGAGCTGCGGCGTCTCATCACAGGCGTAGCCAATCATGATGCCCTGATCCCCGGCACCGCTGGCAAGTCCGCTCTGAACAGAAACAGTCCCTGCCCTTCGTTCTCTGGATCTCTCCACTGCCCCGGCGATATCCGGACTCTGTTTGTGGATGAGGGCATCCATGTGGATTTCCTCTGCTTCATAGCCTGCACTCTCCAGCACCTTTTTGATGATTTCAAACACCTGTGGCTCAAATCGGCTGGTAATCTCTCCTGCCACAATGATGTTCCCTTTGGTCGCCAGCACCTCGCAGGCCACCCTGGAATTTTCGTCCTCTTTCAGACACGCATCCAGAATACTGTCTGCGATCAGGTCGCAGAGCTTATCCGGATGTCCTTCCGTTACGGATTCTGCTGTATAAAATCGTTTCATAATCGTTACCATCCTTTCTAACGAGTCAAAGCTCGTTATCACATAAGTAAATAGATCCAGCAGAAAGCACTCCTTTTGGAACACTTCCTGCCGGATCTTGGTTGTGAGCTGTCTCACATTCTGCACTTTTCGGGGGCTTTCAGACACTTTTCGCTGAAATACTCCCAATACATAACATCACATAATCTCTCTGTTTTGAACACTTTCCATCCTGTACAGCCATTATTTGTCTCATTTTCCGCACTTTTAGGGGATTTTCAGACACTTTTTCTGTCAGGGCATTGGCAGATAGGCCGTAGAGTATAACCAAAGTTCCCTCTTTTGAACACGTTTCCCACCTGAATACACCTGGCACACATCCCTGCTATACTCCCCTGTTTTGAACACATCCCTGCCCGTGCGGTCATTATTTGTCTCATTTTCTGCACTTTTCGGGTACTTACGAACACTTCTGACTCCACACTGCCCCGGAAACCGGCACCGCCAGGACGATGTTCCTGGCACCGCTCCATTCATATGAACACGTGACGAGCGTCAAAACCTTATCGTATATACACTTCAGGTAATCATCCCCGGTTTCGAACACTTCCCTCTGCTTAGCTGCTTTTAAATATTCCTGCACTGCCTCCGCATCTGCGAGTTTCTGCTGGAATGGGAACAAATTCCTGTCTGCTTTCAGCACCGTGACAATTCGGTATTCCTGAATGCTATCCTCTGTCTGAAGATAAGCAAAGGGATGCTCCTGATAGTACGTTTCATCTGCATATAAGTCCAGATTTCCGAACATTGCCCCACTGTTCATGTTGTGACCGTAAATGATAAGGTTCCGACTTTCAGACACTTTACAGTCTGCCTGTAAAAACAGGCTTCCGTTGATGTCATATTCCTTTTTGTAATTCCGTTTCAGGTAAAACTCCCCATTCTCCTGTTCGGACTGAAGCACCGGGTAATCAATCCCGGTATCCGGTATTGTCAGCCATCCCTGCACATCCGGGTATTGTTCCCGAAGAGAAACAAGGTCTACCGCAGCCACCGGGCATTTTCTTCCAGCTGGTTGGTCTTTCTTTTCAGAGCCTGAGGCTCCCGGAGCTTCCGGCTCCGGGAAATTCCCTTTCAGCTCTGCCATCAGCTTTTTGTTCTCCATTGGAAGATATACCATGTGGTAAATCAGAAACCCGGCACTTGTCAGCGTCACTGCAAGGCAGATGATCTTGAAAAACCTCTGTAAGATTCCTGTCTTTGGTTTTTTCTTCATCGTTCCTGTCCGGCTTTTCTCTGCTTCTTTGGCTGACTCTTCTGCGTCTTTCCCGGCACAGGCGGTTTCCTTGCTGCTTTCAGGATCGGCTCTGTCGGGATTTGGTTCTGTCTGCAGCCCTTTAAGATCCCAGTCAGGTACGACCGTCCGGGCGGATTAAAGTTCTGCATGTAATCTTTTGTCATGATATAGACAATGGCTTTGATCTCTCTTCCATCTTTGTTCTTGACAGTGATCTCCTGCTTGTCGTAAAAATCAGGATAGCCTTCATAAAGATCCAGGCTCTTTTCACAGTCCCCGGTCAGTGACCAGAGGACGCCGTCCACATGGCTTCCCTCTTCCGGGAAGATGGTGGCAAGGCCGCTTCCTGCGGCTGCAAAGGTCAGCCGATACCCCTCCAGGCGGACGATTTCTACCACCTCCGCCTTTGGGCACCGATATGCCATCTGGTCCAGATCCATGTTGCTTCCATACGCAAAATATAATTGTTTCAGCCTATCTGCCCCTTTTTTCTTCTTTCTTCTGGATGCCACACCCATGCCGATCAGACCGCCTGCGGAAAGAATCAGGCACAGGGCCGGAATCCAGAGGTTGGTGTCATCGCCTGTTTTCGGGTTGCTTACAAACGGGGTATCCTCCGGCAGCTTCTCGTTCGTCACTTTCTGGATGACTTCGATCACTGGAGTTTTGTCATCTACATAGGTAAATGTCACCTCATGTTTGGTCTCATCCAGCTGATAGCCCTCCGGTGCTTTGGTCTCAACCAGATAATAGGTGGCTGCCTTATCAAATTTGCCGTCCTTATAAGTTCCGATTGCAAGCAGTCCGCTGGTTGCATGGCCGTTTTCATCAGTGGTCAGGGTTTCTACCACTTTGCCATCCGCATCCCTCAGTTCAAATTCTGCATCTTTCAGTGCTGCTCCGGTATCCTTATCTGTTTTCTCAATGATCAGGCGTCCCTTTGCGGTGTCATCTTTCATGGCTACCTTCTGGATCTCTGCGGTATCTGCCACCTCGAAGGTGATCTCCTCTGCAACGACATAACCGTTTGGAGCCTGCTCTTCTTTCAGGGTGTATTTACCAATCGGAAGTTTTTCGATATAATGCGGCTCTTTACCGGAAGTCCAGGTTTCTACGATGTTGCCATTTTCATCTGTGATGGTCAGTTTGGCTCCTTCGATCTCATTATCTCCGGTAATATCCGTTTTGCTGATTTCCACTTTGGTCACGTCATCTTCCATCACCTGTTTCTGGATCTCTGCGGTATTTTCCACGGTGAATGTGATGCTTTCCGCAGTGGCATATCCATCGGCCGGCTTGGTCTCTGTCAGGGTGTAAGATTTTCCTACAACCAGTTCTTTGATGATGTGCGGCTCCTCGGTGGATGTCCATTCCTCAACAACACCCCCGTTTTCATCCGTCAGCTGTAATCTGGCTCCCGGCAGTTCCTCTCCAGTGGTCAGATCGGTTTTGGAAAGCTCCACGGTGGTCGGCTCATCTTCAAACACAAACTCATAAACCGCTTCTGTTTCTTTGTCTCCCTGATACTCAAAAACAAATTCCTGCTCTTCTCCGGTGGTGACAAATCCATCCGGTGCATACAGCTCCTTCACATAATAGGTTCCGTCGATCGGCAGGTCTGCAATAAAGGAAATCTTTCCATCTGCATCTGTTGTTTTTAACTCGATCAGGGTATCTGCTTCCATCAGCACCTTTCCAGATGCGGACAGGATGTCGTTTCTGGTGTACAGTCCAAAGATGCCGCCTTTTAATACACGGTCGGTATCCTTTTCTTTCTTCAGGACGTTCACTTTTACTTTCTGACGGTTGTTCTGCCAGTCTCATCGTATACGACAACCGGGGTATCCTGGTCACGGTAGGAAAGATCTACATATCGTGGTTCTTCATCCAGCACATAACCATATGCTGTGCCCACCTCTTTGACATAGTATTTTCCAACCGGAAGGTCAGATACTTCTGCAACACCGTTTGCATCAGTAGTCACGGTTGCCACCAGCTCGTCCTTAGCATAATAATCCGGGCTTACACCATCGGCTGCTTTGATATCCTCTGCAGCGTAAATCTCAAAGGTAACGTCTGACAGGCTTCCTGTGATGTACTCAAACAGATGCTCTACAACGCCTTTGACATTGTCCAGCAGGGTGATCTTATCAAGGAATTCACCCTTCTTGTTTACGATCAGCAGGGCTTTCGGCACATCGTCTTTCATTTCCACTTTCTGTACTTTTGCGGTATCCTGAACGGTGAATTCCACATCCGTGGTCTTTAAATAACCAAGCGGTGCAAGAGATTCACGGAGGGTATAAGTTTTTCCAACGGTCAGGTATTTGATCACATGAGGCTCATCCTTTACGGAAGTCCAGCTGTCGATCACATTTCCATCCTTGTCCAGAACAGAAAGGGATGCCCCGTTCAGCTCTACGCCTGTGGTCAGGTCGGATTTTGTCACCTCGATGGTGGTCGGCTGGTTCTTCTTCACAGATTTCAGCTTGATGGTCGGAATGTCCTGCCCCTGATAGGTGGCATCAAATTCCAGTATCTCGTCAGAAGATACAAAACCATCCGGTGCAGAAATTTCTTTCACATAATAAGTTCCAAGCGGCAGGTCCAGGGTGAAGTGTGCCTGTCCTTTTTCATCGCTTGTGATCTCCTGTAATAAGGTATCTGCTTTCATAATAATCTTGTCACCGGATTTGATCTCATTCTTATTGTAAAGACCGAATGTAGCTCCAGCTACCGTGCTTCCTGTTTCTGCATCCTGTTTTTCCACGGTGATGCTTACTTTCTGGCGTTCATTGGTAAAAGTCACTTCTTCGTCTACGACTGGGGTATCCTGTCCGGCATAGGTAAAAGTTACTTCTTCGCCTTTGGCATTCCAGGTGTAGCCCTCCGGCGTTTTTTTCTCTTCTACACGGTATTTGCCGAGCGGAAGGTTCTCTACTACGGCACTTCCGGTTTCATCGGTTGTCACCGTTGCCACCAGTGTGTCTTTGGCATATTCCAGATAACGGTTGCCGTTCTCATCTTTCTGATGGTCTGCGGTATAGATATCTTCTGCGGCATAAACCTCAAACACGGCTCCTGCAAGGCTGGCTTCCTCATAGGTGAAATCCTTGTCAAAACCTTTGACTACTTCTCCTTCCTTGTGGATGGTCAGTCTGCCTTTTGCCGGGTGGTTCTCGAATTCCACCTCGATGATCAGTCACCGCTGACCGGATCTTCCTGGTATGCAGTATCACTGTCTACCTTGATTTCCACGGTATTGGCACTGTGGGTGTATCCATCCGGTGCAGTCACTTCTTCGATGCGGTAATTTCCACAAGCCAGATTCTGTGGCAGGATCAGGTATCCATTCTCATCCGTAAAATAAGATTTATGTACCGTAGTAGATGGGTAGGTGGTCACCTGTTCCACATATTTCTTGTTATCCAGATCGTATACTTTAAACTCGGTATTCGGAACCAGGACAGATTTCTTTGTCTCGTCATCTTTTTTGACGATCTTTAATTTTGCTTCAAACTCTTCGTCCAGAAGCACACGCCATACCTGCGGCTGATCCGGATTGTTTTCCGAGATCACAACCTTAAAGTCATCGACTGGTTTGAAGTTGTGCGGTGTGGTGGTCTCCCTTACAATGTAGGTTCCGTATGCAAGCGGAATGGAGCATGCATATCCACGCTCATCCGTGAACATTTCTGTCTGTCCGTCTGCGGTCAGTACAACCGGAGTTGCAGATGCAAAGTCATAGGAACCGTCCTTATTTTTCTTCAGGCTGCTCTCCAGATATGCACTGAATCCCACACCTTTTAACAGATCGGCATCGGTCTTACCATTGTTGGCTGCTTTAATGACCTGGAACGGCTGTTTGATCACATCTTCCAGAGAAGTTGCGGTACGTTCTACCGTCTGAACCAGATCTCCCTCGTCATTACACTCCAGATCATGTTCTTCCGGGTCTGCCAGATATCCAACAGGCGGCGTCAATTCTTTCACGTAATACTTTCCGAGATAGAGGTCTGCGATTTCTGCATTTCCCTCGGCATCCGTAGTCAGGGTTGCAATCTGCGTTCCTGCCGGGTAAAGGACACCTGTCTGTCCATCCGGATGAACGATATCCTCACGGGCATACAGTCCGTAAACCGCACCCTCAAGGGTTGCATCTCCCTGTGCGGTCTTTCCGGTTTCGGAATCCTCTTTTACCAGTTTGATCTTCGCATTGACACGCTCGTTCTGGAACGTGTGGCTGAAAGAAACGGTTGCCTCTTTGTCTGTGGTGTACTGGAACGTAAAAGAGTACACATCCTCACTGTTTCTGGTATATCCGGCCGGTGCAGAAACCTCTTTCATGTAGTAGCTGTTAGCGATCGGCAGGTCTGCCTGATATACGGCTTTTCCGTCTGTTCCGGTCACTGCCTTCTCAATGAGGGTATCTTTTTTGACCACAACGGTTCCGTCCGCTGCTTTGATGTCGTTTCCGGCATACAGGCCATAAGTGCCGCCCGGAAGGTATTTCCTGGTTTCCTTATCCTGTTTGTATACGCTTACGCTTGCTTTTTGGCGGTCATTTTTGAATGTCACGCTTCCCATGACCTTCTCCACATTGCTTCCGGCATAGGAAAGGGTGATTTCCTGCTTTCGCCTGTGCATACCAGATTTTGTGGTGCCTGCATTTCTTTTACCACATATTTTCCCAGATATAGATTATCCAGTGTGACACTTCCGTCATCCCCGGTAGTAAGTCCGGCTTTGACCAGTGCGTCTTTTTTATAAATGACGGTTCCGTCTGCGGATACAATATCCGCTGCGGCATAAACATTGTAAACCGCACTCTTCTGTTTCTGCTCGGTATAAACAAAGGAAACACCATCATCAGTTACCTTTGCTCCGGTCAGGACTTCTCCTAATTTATACACAGTCAGGCTTGCCATCTGCTCTGTATCGGTAACGGTTTGTTTTACAGTATCTCCGATGACCAGTTTCACATCGTAGGCTTTGGTATCCAGCAGATATCCGTTTGGTACGGAGATCTCTTTCAGGTATACGGTATCCTGTGTTTTGGTGATCGTAACGCTGGAAGCTCCGTTGGCATCTGTGGCCGGCATCTTTGTGATCAAGTTCTTTCCATCCTTGTCACTGTAAACGCCATAAACTGCACCTGCGATGGCTTTGTTGCTCTTGCGGTCCTTCTTTACGATCTCCAGAGTTGCCTGTTTTACCCATGACACTTTAAAATCTACATACTTCTCATCGGTCACGCCCTCGCCAAATACCAGGGCAAGGTCCTGTGTCTCGCTTCCGGTTGTGATCTTGTAAGCGGAATAGTCTTTGATGATGCTTCCCTTCATGGTAACAGACCATTCCCCTTTGACATCCACTGCCTGTGTCAGCGGTGCAGATAAGTAGAATTTGGTACCGCCGCAGATCTCCACGGATGCACCTGCACTGCTTGTTTTTCCCGTTGTCACATTATGCAGTTTGACACCGGACGGCAGCTTCATGGTGATGGTCTGCAGTTCGGATGCCTTGAAGGTGATCTCTTCTGTTCTCTGGCTGTTGCCGCTGATATATGCGGTAACATTTGCATTGGAGAAACTCATGTCCACTTCCGGTATCTCCGGCTGGCTCATGCAATAATTGTAGAGTTCCATTGCCAGAGCCTGTCCGGTTGCATTCGTACCGGAAAAAGCGTCACTACTGTTATTGGCATAAGACGCAGCCAGATGGACAATGATAAACTGTTTTCCAGCGGAAAATCAGGATGTTTCTCTGAGAAAATCCATTTTCGCCGGATGCTTTTGTGCCGTAGTAGCATACTTTTGCCAGTGCTTTGCTGTCACCTAGTTTGGTGATCTTATAGACACCATCCCCAGGTCCTGCCTTGGACGGCTGCACACAGTAGGCAGTTGCAGACACGTTTCCAAATTTTACGGTATATTTATAAGTTACATAGGAACCCAGACCGTAGTCTGCATAATAGTATGCAGCCCCTCTTGTCACATCTACGTCCTGTATTACTCTTGTACTGGTATTGACTGCGGTGAATGAAACGGTTTCCCCATCTTCCATTGCCATCAGGTCAATATCCTGTTCCCCTGCCTGCTCCAGAACATCGCTGAGTGTCAGCCCGGATTCTTCATCGGTTGTATTTTCCGTTTCGGATTCCTCTAATGCAGCATCAAACTCGGATTCGGAAAGTCCGTCCTGAAATTCGGGTTCTGTTTCTTCCGGTTCTTCTGTTTCAGATTCAGCTGTCTCCGGCTCAACAATTTCTGTCTCTACAGGCACTGTCTCAGTTTCTTCCTGCGAGGCAGCTTCCTCATCATCAGAACCTGTATCCTCTTCGGTAACTGCCTGTTCTGTCTGCGGTTCACTCTGAGCTGCTGTCACAGGCTCTTTTACGATCAGGTTTCTCCCAATCTGATAAACCGGGTGGTTCTGGTTGACTGGCTCCACATAATAAACGGCATGGTAAGTGTCTGCATGGCTGGTGCTGAAGTTCTCCCCGGCGTCATTCTCTGCTTTCTGGAATGTCACTTTGACTTTGCTTTCGTCCTTGATTTCCAAATTTGTAAAATCCGTGGAAACATCAAAGTCCTGTCCGACTTCCAGCTCCAGATCGGTGGCTTTTACCACTTCCTCTTCATCCAGCTGATCTTTTACGGATTCATACGCTGGCGGTTCCGCCGCTTTCGGCTCTTCCGAAGCATACACCGTCAGCGGTGAAATGAACGTGGATAAGATGGTGACTGCCGCCATCACCCCTGAAAGAATTCGCCTGAATCGATATTTACTCTTCATGTTTTCTACCTCTTTCTTCTTTTTCTTCATTTTGCATAAGAACAGCCGGATGTTTCCACCCGGCCTGTCTGTTCTCATTATTCTGTTATCTCGCATCATCTGTCCGTCCTGGCTTCTGCAGACAGGCATAGGTACTTTTGTCATACCGCCATGCCTTATCCCCGTCCAGATTGGCAAGCAGATGCTTCCGCACATTTTTGTATTCGTCCCCGATCAATCCGAGGCGGAGCAGAAAGGTGCGGAACGTAAATGCCGGGTTATCCCCGATCTCCGTCTTTTTTGCATGGGTACAGGACTGGTTGACCGCCTGTGCGGATATGGCAAGTGCCAGCGTAATGTTTGACCGGACTTTTCCTGCATGGAGGGTGCTTTCAAAACAACGCCATTCCAGTGTTCCCTTGGAAAAAACAGCATGTAGGTTTAAGGCATAATACCTTGTCCAGTTGTAATGCTCGGAGCTTCCGTCATTTCCCTCATACCATGCCCTTTTGAATTTTTCCATCGTGATGGTGCTGTTTGGCATCCGGCGGATCTTCTCCAATACCATAGGACGGACTTCTGACAATACTCATCTTCCTTCTCGTCTGTACATTTAAGGCTTTGAACAGAATATCCTCTTTGCAGTACATGATCGTCAGTGCATTTTTCAGACTCCTTGGTGTATGATTGGATGCGTCCACATGGACATGCATGCCACAGGATGAATTGACAAAAGCACCTGCGTTTTTGACACACCGCACCACTTCCTGGAGTTTCCCCATTTCCGAATATTCCAATTTCGGGGATACCATTTCTGTCGAATAATCTCCATCGGCATCTATTACAGTACCATTTGCCAGCCTTTCACAGTCGATACTGCTGTCTCTTGAAAATTTCCACGTTTTCCATCTGAATCTTTTACACACCAGGAATCGTAAGAACGGATATGATATGGCTCTGTTCCGAACATTCTTCCAACAGCGGCAGCCGCATCATAGCGGCTGATACCTGTCATCTCAATCTCTGTACCAAAATACTGGTCTTTTAGGTCGATCTGCCTCACCCACCCTTCACTTCTGGAACAGGTGAGCCGCTTCGGATCTCTTCATCTACTGCTTTCAAATTTCTGCCTATTGCTTCAATGACATTGACAGTGACACCATTACCGGCCTGCTTGTAAAGCTGGTTATCCGATGTTTCTTTTTCCATCTTGGAAATCTGACCATCCCGATATCCCTGCAGCCGCAGACACTCCCTTGGCGTCAGCTGCGGATTCTGCCGTGGTAAATCACTCCATGACGGTCAGTTGCCGTAATGGTGAACATTGGCTCTTCCGGTTCTTTCATCCTTCTTCCATTCTGGCGGACTTTTTCCTTGGCCGGTGTCAGCACTGCCCTTGGCGCTTCTTCCACCAGCACCCCGGAACTTTCGCCTCTGTGGTTATGGATGCTGGAATCCTGTCTGGTATTCAGACATCTTGCAACGTCTGTCACCAGCGGCGGAGGGGAGATATCTACAAAATGCAGTGTTCCCTGCTGGTTTCCGGTCGTCAGGGTATGGGCGATCTCATGCCCGACTCTCCCCCTGCGACTGTTGATTCCCGGATATCCGAGATCGATGCTGTCCCCCTCGTAGGCCATCTTGTATCCTTTTCGGGTGTTTTCCTTGATTGGGATACCGACTTCGTATAATCCGGTCTTGCCGCCCATACCACCAGCCCCGCTGGTCAGCGTGCAGCTCAGTCCTTCTTCTGCGTAGACTCTTTCTCCCTGTTTGCCAGCATGGACTTGTATAAGAGCTGTTCCATTTGCTTTTGGGAAAGGTAATATTTTTCCGGCACATCTTCCATCAAGATATCCGACAATATACACCCGCTTCCTTGACTGGGGGACTCCGAAATCCTTGCTGTTAAGCACTTTCCATTCGACATGATACCCCAGTTCAGATAGCGTACTGAGGATGGTGTGAAACGTCCGCCCTTTGTCATGCGAAAGCAGACGGGTACGTTTTCAAGGAGAAAATACGCAGGTCGTTTGTCTGCAACCAGTCTGGCAACTTCAAAGAAAAGGGTTCCTCTTGCATCGGCAAATCCTTCCCTTCGTCCAGCGATTGAGAATGCCTGGCAAGGAAATCCCGCACATAAAAGATCAAAGTCCGGCATTCGTTCTGTTTCAATATTTCTTGCGTCATTGCAGAACCACTCTCCTTCCGTATCAAACAGCACCCGGTAGTTGTGGTCTGCATATGCATCTGCTTCACAGTGTCCGACACAGGTGAAGCCCCCTGCCCTGTGCAGCCCTTCTCGGAATCCTCCGATTCCACTGAACAGGTCAAAAAATCGAATTGTTCCGGCTATCAGCTCCCTTCGCTGCGAAAAAAACAGTGCAGATTTCTCTGCACCGTTTCCGTCTCTTGGTTTCTGTTTTGTAATGTCTATTCTTCTGATTCCGCTTCCTCTGGCTCAGATTCTTCTGCTTCTTCGGTTTCCAGTTCTGTTGGCTCTGCTTCCGCTGGCTCTTCGTTTTCTGGCTCTGTCGGCTCTTCATCTGCTTCAGCTTCGTCCGGTTCTGTCATTTCTCCGTCTGTTTCAGCTTCCAGTGCTTCTGTCTCAGGCTCTTCTGCTTCAGGTTCTACTGACTCTTCATCCGGTTCTGATTTCGCAGTCTCAGGCTCTTCCATTTCTGTTTCTTCGGCTTCCTCTGACTCTGCTTTCCATTTGGCTTCTTCTTTTTCGATTGCATCTTCGATAAGCCCGATTAAGAAGTCTTTCTGTTTCATGCCATTCCTGGCGAGGACTGCTTTCAGTCTGGAAAATAAATCCTCGGTTACCTGTACTGCTACTGTTCTTAAATCTGCCATGTTCGTCTTTTCTCCTTTTCTTGTCATGTGTTCTTCGATTACCATTTCAAGGTATTTTGGTATGCTGATTCCTAACTCTTCGACTTCCAGTTTTAGCTTTTCATGCAGCTCTACCGGGATTTTTCCGCATATGTTTTTCATCTCCATTGTGTTCGTTCTCCTTTCTTTTTTCTACATACAACATACCCTAAAACCTGACAGAAAGCTATTCACAATACCCAACGAATATGAGGCTCTCAAAAGCTCCCAAAGGATGCAGATCCAATAACATTCAATAGGCATCACCCCTTTCAAAAATCCGTGATTTATACTAATTTGACTGCTTGAAATTTGGCTATTTTATCACCAGGAAAGACTTGACTTTTTCAGAATGCATCCTCAAGCCCGGAGAGAAAATCCAGCATCTGGGACGGGATTTCTTCCTTTTTTGAAACACTCTCCCCGGAGCCAGAAATGGAAACACCTGCCAGTTCTTCCCGGATTGCCTGCCGGATGCTTTTCTCCAGCTGGTTGTTTTCCTGATCTTTTAAGATCACCTGAACCAGATAGCTGCTCTTCTGTCCATCTGGAACACTTTGCAGGATCTCCCATGCCTTTTTGTGATCTGGGTTATCAAGGTTCAGGCGGAACGAGAAAACGGGTCTCTTTACTTCGCGCACATCTGCCCCACAATCCGCTCATAGCCGGAAGCATTGGCGTGTACGTCTGTCAGGTAAATCTGCCGACACAGCCCGTCCTGCGGTGTCACGTGCCGTTTCAGAATGCTGGCTCCGCCGCCCATGATCACGGACGGAATTGCCTTCAGATCGAACCCGGCTTCCATAATTGCAGACAGTATTTTCTCCGTGTAGAGCCTTCCCTGCCGGACAATGATTTCTTTTGCGGCCGTCCATGCTGCAGCTCTGGCCGTTCAGAACACGTTCGATCTGAATATCCGTTACAGACAGTCCGGTATTTCTGCGTACCTGCTCGGTGATCTCATCCACACACCGGATCACACCAAGTTCCAGGCTGCGGCAGGTAGCGGCATTTGGAACACTGTTGTCCAGCCGCATCAGGTCTACGGTCCAGCCACCGATATCTGCGAGAAGAACAGAAGGCTCGTCCCGAACACATTCCGGGTGGAGAGCCAGGGCTGAGTATCCCTGTGGGAACAGTTTTACATCCTGAATCCGGATCTCATAGCTCTCATCCTCGTACCGGAAACGCAGAGGCTGCTCTTTCCGAAACAGATATTCCCGGAAGCCTTTTTTCTCCCTGCCAAAACTTGCCAGTGGAAGACCGGCTGCCAGAACTACATCTGTTTTCCGCTCTCCCCGGCGATAGCGGATTTCCTGGGCAATGGCTGCCATTGTCAAAAGATAATAATTGTCATTGGAAGTCTTACTTCTCACCAGCGTCTGCCGCCCGGTTCCACACACATAAAATTTCCCATTGTACTGCAGGACATTCTGCATGGTATACGGCTCGTAATCGTATCCGGTCAGTCCGGTCGGGAAACATACATGGGGAGTTTTTATGGCATAATATCCATGGTCAATTCCTATAATGATAAGTCACCACATCCTTTCTGGTTTTTCTTGTTCTTTTCCAGCAGGTGGTCTTTTGGTCTGGAAAAAGAGAAAAAGGGCAGAACCCCGAAGAGCCCTGCCCGTAATAAAAAATACCGCTATGTATATTTGCAAATAAACACACATAGCTGTATTCCATCATTTTTTATTTGTCAATCAGTGCTGTAAAATAATATAACTTTGCACTAATTCCATTGCTGTTTATTTTTATAATTTGTCCTTTTAATCCTTCCGTTCAAACTTAACTGTATACCTATTGACAATATCATCTTTTCTAAGTTTATATATACGCAGCAATTCATTAATTTTATTTACATCACTAAGATTTCCGTTCTGGCAAAGAGTACTATAGAAATCTCGAAGATTTTTTCTAAAACATGTTAGTTCTTTCTCGGTCATCACTCTCATATTTTCATCAGGAGATGCAACCTCATCAACAACTTTAGATGGATGAATCATTATTGGTACACATTCATTTGGGTATACATAATTCTCCTTAAACCAATTAACTGATCCCGATAATTGATTACAATAATCTTTCTTTATTGTTTGAGTAGTGGCCTCTGTTTTACATTCAATAACCAAATATTTGCCAGTGTCAATTGCCCACAAATTATCAGGTCCGTATCCTCCTGTTTCTTTATCAGGTCTTGAACATACAAAGCCAAGAATTGTTCCTATTTGACTTAATGCCTCCTCAAACTTTTCGTATTCGCTTCCCATACATAAATTTGCCAAAATTCCATCTACATATACTAACAGTTCATTTAACCCAAGTTTTTCAGCATCTAGATTTGTACTGATGGCTTGTGCCTGCGGAATTGTATTAATTGTTCTTTGATATTGTATTCCCGCAATAGGCGACAGAATAGCTGCATTTAATTTTTTGCCCGCTTTTAGCACTTCTTGAGAAAGTGCCGGATCTATTTTATTGGTATATTCAGCCTGAATCTGGTATAAATATCCCTTAGTTTTTTTGTCTTTCTCTTTATCTTTAACACTCTTAATAGTATTTGCAGCATCAGACCACTGCATATTTATAGCATTTTCAAAAGCTTTTCTCTGAGCAACTATTTTTTCATCTACCTTTGCCTCATTTGAGTATTTGACAGCAGCCAAATTTTCCTTACAGGTTGCAACCCATTCTGCATTTTTCTCTAATGAATAATTTGCAAGTTCAAATATTTGATCAATTGTTGGCTTTGAACCAGTTTCACTAACCAATAAATCCCATAATTGTTTTGAAAGATCATATTGGCATCTTGTCGCTACACTAAAATAATCTATTCCTCTATTTCGTGATAACACATCTGTAAGCTCATCACCCATAAGAACAATACAACACTCATCGTCATTAGAACGAATTCCACGCCCCATGCCTTGCTCAATTCTTTGGACTTGTTCCCTTAATAAAACAGTGCTCTGAGGAGCTACACTTTGAATATATCTATCCTTAATGCTATTTAAAGGAGGAAGCCCGTCAATAACCAACATTCTACAAGCATCACCCGGCAAATCAATTCCGTCATATCTATTAACAAAAATTATTTTTCCTACATGTTTACCGCTTTTTAATGCTGCAACTATTTTATCTATGTTATCTTTTGTCGCTGTTCGTATTCCACGTTCATCCCAAAATTTTGCTCTGGAAAAAGAAGGGACAAGTATTACAACATTATACTTTTCAGCTATTTTCTCAATTTTTTCCTTTATCTCAATTTCTGATATATCACTATTTACGTACTTTGGAAAAATAATGAGTCTATCGCCAATATCATTAGCATTCTCTGGCGTAATAATGTTCTTCATATCTTCTGTATTTAATCCTAACGCAGAAACAAACACACTGTCATCAGCTAATGTTGCACTCATATATATGCGTCTACTTGCTTCTTCAAGACTCGATATCTTATCTAAATCAATTCCCTTAGGTGATATTTCAATTGCAGAAGCAGTAATTATACAATCACTTGTTTCCAAGCTTCGCTCTATCAACGGCAACCCAAAATATATTGCAGAATTCTTACTATTATCATATTTCGTTAATATTCTATAAATGTTATCTTGCTGTCTCTGCCATTCCCAATAAGGCACAAGCATTTTTTTTCGACAATCTTTCATTTCAACAATGTCAATATAGTTTTTTGGATTGTAGTCTTTTAACGAAGAACTAAATATAGCAATTAATTCCTTATAGGCATCTGATTCAGCATCAATTTTTATCATAAACTGACTAATGATTTTATCCATACACGCATGTACATCATCAATAATAATACTTCCTATAGGGTAATTGCCACCTTCTCTCATCCCGAAATAACTATAACCATTTACAATAGTCTGAATAGAAGTAACAAGAATTGCTTTTGAATTTGAATAGCTATAATCATCTTTATCTTCCGTTGCAGAAATTCCCAATCTCTTAGCCTCATCAATAACCTGCTTAACCAAATAATTATCAGGCACAACATATATAGCTGGTCCTTTTTCTTCATTTAAGCAGCTCTGAAGCATAATCAACCCAACTACTGTTTTACCGCTACCAGTATTCATTTTTAAAATTACATTTTTCTCATTTCTTATATCAAACCACTTTTTCCATACTTCGCTTTGAACATCTCTAGGATATCCATAACCTGGTGCTTTTGAAGGTAATGTCATAAAAATTTCTCTAGGCTCTATTGTTTTGGCTTTTGCACTAGAACTAAGTTTCGATAAAAGATTCATTATTCCACTCCTGATTTTTTAAATACTGCGTCCTCTGAACTTATATATAAATTTTCTAAGGAACGCAGGCACAATATCTACTAGAACCGTTGCTAAATTAACTATTAAATCTACTGGGAGTAATCCTTTTCAATTTCACTTGTTAATCTACTTTACAAACTCATTTCTATTGACAATAATACCATAAAAATGCTCTACTGTATATTTTTTATTTATAATCTAGATCTTGAATCCATCTTCGGACTTCTGTTGACACATTTTTGCAAAAATCTTGAATCCATATTTCATGAAGTCTGATTTCTGATTTTGTACTGCCTATATTTCCAACACTCCCACCTGTTTCCCGGAGTGCATTCAAACATTCCCATTCTTTTTTGAAATCTCCTGTAAATTCCATCCAGACTTTTGTATGATATTCCTTAAAACCAAGATGATAAATCAGATAGGTCAGCCTGTCAAAATCAGCTAACTGCATTTTTTCTTTCTTGAGTAATAACCTTTTATCATGCTCGCTACATAAATATAAAAATGCAAGCTGCTCTATCTTTGCCTGCTCCATACATTTCTCCCTTCTCTTCTGTCTTTGTCTCATTTTTACAACCGATTCTACCTTGTCCAATCGTTAAAATCAATACAGATGGTGCAAAAAGTGAGACAAACCATCTTTTTACCAGAGAGGAAGAGATTTAAGATGCCAAAGCCAAGGACACAGTCTGGTGAGAAGAATCTGATTAGCCAGCGATTGATTGAACTTCGCAAGACCCACAATATGTCTCAGCGTGATCTTGCCTATAAACTCCAGTTAGCTGGTTACGATATGGATAAAAATGTAATCACCAGAATCGAAACAAACAAGCGTTATGTCACTGATCTTGAATTAAAAGCCATTGCTGAAATCTTTCAGGTTTCATACATATTTCTCATTGATGGCAAAGATGAATAGAAGTGACAAATGGGGAAGTTCCTTTCGTGCTTCCCCATTTTATCCGTCCCTTTTTTACAAATTTAATAGTTCCAGAATTTTCTGCATGCCAGCCTGATATAAAGATTCCGCATATAATATCCATCTCTCACTAACTTCAGTAACGTATTTGTCTATTGTTTTTCGCTTTTCTTTTGATAATCCCATTGTCTGAACCTGTTCTTCATATTTCGATATTTTTTCAAGCATTCCCTGGTACACTGTATTTTCTTTCAGCTGATCTTCAACCTCATCAATCCAGGTATCCAGCAGCAACTCCAGCAGTTTCTTTGTGTCACCGTCATCATTTCCCAATATTGCTTTTTTAATTTTTCCAAGCATTGCTCCATAGGAGATCATTTGAGCCTGTCCCATATAAAAATGGTACTGTTCTTCTATCATTTCCTTTTCGCTTTCCAGTCGGAAATATTGATGCACTGCCTTATGCTCTTCTGTCGTTAGACTGATTGCCTGATTCGACTCCATAAATGTTTCTATTACTGGATACCTCTCTGTAAGTTCCAGTATTTTATTTTGCAGTCTCTGGTATTCCGCATCATGCTTTTTCAGATAGGTGCAAACCTGTTCTCCTATCCGTATCCCCAAGCATTGCTCATTCCAGATGATATCTGGCTGTGCTGTCATATCGGTGTCTCCCTTCTGTGTAGTTTTCCTGTTCCAAGCACAAGACTATACCACACTTCTGGGAGAAAGCTATTCACCAAACCTACTGAAATCTCCTGGCAGATTCTGTGCAACCTATCCCTTTTCCCACAAAAAAACTGGTATGAAAGACTCCTTGTTCTCTCATACCAGCTATCTATTTCTTATTTAACTGAATACACATTCTTTTCTATTCTCTGTGTATCCTGTACTTATTTATGGCAAAAATCAGACTACAGACACGCTATACACTCTTATGCTACATAATCCAGTTTACGGCAACTGGCTCAAAGGTCACGTTGGAAACAGACACGCCCATATCACTCAGGGGCACAGATAACTGGCCCCGCTGAAATACTGCCGGCCACCGTGTTGGGACTGCCTGCGGGAACAGATTGTGAAATTCCTTATTCATATCATTCGCCCCCTTATTTCAACTTGCCGCCATCGCTGAACGCATTGCCCACACGCTCACCCAGCACATGGTACCCATTGTTGGCTGGCTCAAAAGAGATGGGCTGGAATTTGCTCATATCCAGCTTCCCATCGCTGTCCAGTACGCTTTCGTCAATGCTCACATTCACAATCTGACCGATGATGTTGCCGTCCTCGCTCACTTTCAGGAGTTTGCACTCCAGAGCTACCGGCAGCTCATCGATGAGGGGCGCATCCACCGATTCGCTCTTGGTGCAATGGAAGCCAGACTTCTCCATCTTTTTCGGCTCATTATTTGCGGACACCATGCCAACATAGTCCGCAGAAACCGCATGGGCAGCGTCAGCAAAACTGACGGTAAACGCTCCCTTTGCCTGGATATTCTTGGTGGTCTTATGATCAGCGCTCAGACACAGTACTACCTTGTCTGCATCGTACAGGCCGCCCCATGCGGCATTCATGGCATCAGGATTGCCGTTTTCATCATAGGTGCCGATCACAAGCACCGGCAGCGGATAAAACCAGGATTTTGTTCCAAAATTCTTACGCATTGCGAATCCCTCCTTATTTCTGCTCGTCTACAGGCGGAACCATTTCCGCATACTTCTTCAGCATTTCCGGTGTACTGGTGTAATATCGCTTCTGCTTGTCCAAAGCAGTGATTTTAGCCATTTCATCATCTGTCAACGCAAAGTCAAACAGGTTGAAATTGTCTTTGATATGGGCCGGGTTCTTGGAGCCAGGGATCACGATATTGCCGGCCTGAATGTGCCAGCGCAGGATGATCTGGCATTGCTCTTGCCATACTTTTTGCCAAATTCCGTGAACAACGGTTCCTGGATCAGCGCCTTGTCTCCATGACCCAGAGGATACCATGCCTGGATGACGATGCCTTCTTTATCCAGAAATGCCTTCAGTTCTTTCTCCTGCGAGTAGGGGTGCACCTCTGTTTGGAGCACGGCAGGCTTTACCTCGCAGATGTCCAGAATCTCCTGCACCTGCTCCGGGGTAAAGTTGGAAAGGCCAATGGCGCGCACCTTGCCCTCTTTGTAGCTTTCTCCATAAGCCGGTAACCTGCGACATAGTTGCCTGCGGGCTGGTGGATCAGCAGCAGGTCAATGTAGTCGGTTCCCAGGCGCTGGAGCGTTTTTTCTACCGCATCTTCCTGCTCATAAAAACTGGGCCACAGTTTGGTTTCCAGAAAAATCTCATCTCTCGGAATCCCAGATTTCCTCATAGCCCGGCCAACGGCTTTTTCGTTCACATAGGCATTGGCCGTGTCAATCAGGCGGTATCCGCACTGAAGAGCGGAGAGGACGGATGTCTCCGCTTCATCCGGGGTAAGCAAAAAGGTGCCAATGCCTGCCATGGGCATTTTGATTCCGTTGTTCAAAGTTGCGTATTCCATAAATAAATCCTCCTAAAAAGTGATTGCTTATTTGTACCGATACAAACCGTGTTTACCAAAATTTGTGGCTGGCGGTTCAATACACCAATGCCGTAAAGGAAAAAGTGACCAACTTCCACCGTTTTTCATCCTGGGTGTACACTTCCGTCACCATAAAGTGGTGAGTGGTTTCCTTCCCGTCCAGCAGTAGGCTGTAATCGCAGTCAGTAAGCACCACTCCGGTATCTCCAAACAACTCAGCCTTCTGACTGTGGAAGGTAATATTCGTAGGTTGAAAGGCCCCACTGGTGTAAAATTCGATTTCCTTGTCCAGTTTGCAGGTGATGCCAATATGGACAAAGTTGCAGTCAGGATGAGCACAGGCTCGCATCCCCACTTCGTCGGCGTGTTCCATAGCTTCCCAAAACTGCCGAGATATATCAAGTAGCGTTTCGTTCATGAGCATACTCCTTCCGTTTATTTTAAAGGCGTTCCACCGAATACCGCAGACATATCCATATGATCCAGTGCGTCGTCCAGAGCGCGCACCTCACTGGGCGTCAGAAAAACAGATGCGGCCCCAGCATTTTCTTTTATGCGATCTTCCTTGCGAGTGCCAGGGATGGGTACAATCCACGGGTGCTTACACAACATCCAGCCATGGAGATCTGGGCCGAGGTTGCTCCTTTTTCCGCAGCCATATCTGCGAGCAGTTTCAAAAGTGCGGCATTTTGGTCCACAGCTTTGTCAGTGAACTGGGGCATAGCAGCACGGTAGTCGGTGGCGGCATCAAAGCGCTGCCCCTTGTCATATTGCCCGGTGAGGAAACCATTGGCCATAGGGGAAAAAGCCACCAGGCCCACGTCCAATTCTTCCAAAATGGGGAATAACGGTTCATAATGCCGTGCCATCATAGAGTATCGGTTCTGTACCGCCGTCACCGGGCACACGGCATGAGTCCTCCGCAGGTAGTCTTCATTTGCCTCCGAGATGCCCCAGTGAGTAATTTTGCCTTCCTGGATCAGATCAGCCATCACCTCCGCCACAGTTTCCGGTTCTACGTTGGGGTCGATTCTGTGCTGGAAATACAGGTCAATGTGATCGGTTCCGAGCCGTTTCAAAGATCCTTCCACAGATTTGCGGATGGTCTCCGGGCGGGAATCCGCCACCAGAGGCAATGGAACCTTTCCGCTCTCCTGGTCAAACCGCAGGCCAAATTTCGTGGCGATTACCGTATGATTCTTTACATCTGCCAGTGCCTTGCCCACCAGCGTTTCATTTACATGGGGGTCGTCGGCGGTACCGTACACCTCAGCGGTATCAAAAAAAGTATAGCCCAAGTCAAAGGCGCGACGGATTAGACGGACAGCCTCTGCTTCCTCCGTAGGCGCACCGTAGGCATGAGAAAAGCCATGCACCCCAGGCCTACAGCAGATACGTTCAAATCAGTGCCAAGTGTTCTCATCTGCATCATCTTTCTCTCCTTTGTGATTCTATTGTAATCCATTGCGAAAAAAAACAGAAGTCTCCATTGGTTATGGAGTGATAAGTCAAAGGTTTTAACTTCTTCGGATTCCGGTATATTTCCTTGAGATTTTCAGAAAAGAGCAGGCTCTCCCCGAAAGCGGAAGAACCCGCTGCTATACGGATAGTCATGAGGCAACCCGTGTTGTTAGTTATCATCTACATCTTCCGGCATAGTGAAATAGGCGATCAGAATATTGCTATCTGAGTTGGGACTGACCGTTTCCTGCTCCATGGTATTGGAAGAGGACTGTGTTGCATCCGAATCTGTTTCCGTGGGCTGGACTGTGGAAGATTCTGTACTTGAAACCTGGTCGGACCCCGAAGTCTCGCTGCTGCAAGCGGAAAAGCTTAAAAGAAGTATTCCTGCAAGAAAAAAGGAAAAAATACGCTTCATGGGGGTCCTCCTTTCTGATTGTTATGACAGGCTCAGGCTATCCAGCCATTCCTGCACATCGCCCTCACTAACGCTGGAACGGAAACGCATTCCTTCCTGCCAGTCTCCGGTTCCGGCCAGTTCTGCCAGCAGTTGTCCGCTTTCACCCAAACCGGAGCTTGCCGAAGTGGCAAATGGAATCACTGTTTTGCCGGTAAAGTCATTCGCTTCCACAAACGTATCTACCGGCCATGCAGCAATTCCCCACCAGATGGGATAACCGATAAACACAGTATCATAGCTGTCCCAGTTCTCCACCGTGTCGCTCACCAGTTCCACATCCCGCAAAGACTCATCCGCATATTCCTGAGAAACCCGGCTGTCCTTATTGTTGTAGTTCAAATCTTCGTCCGTATAAGGATCAGCAGGTTCCAGTTCAAACAGGTCGCCGCCGGTAATATCTGCAATGTAAGTAGCTGCCTGTTCGGTATTGCCAGTAGCAGAGAAGTAGACTACCAATGTGTTACCAGCTCCACTTCGGTTTCCTCCTGGGAAGCCGGTTCCTGACTGGCGGCGGTGGACGATGTGTCGCTTGCTTCACTGGATGCAGGGGGAACGGAAGATTCCGGCGTACTGGATTCATTTGTGGAAGATGTGGTGTTTCCACAGGCAGCGAGCTCAACGCCATTGCAAAGCACAAGAAAATTGCAGTCAGTTTTTTCATAAGGATCCTTCCTTTCCTGTATTAATCGGGGCTCTTATTCATAGCATTCATGGAAAATTTCCAGAATCTCTTCATGGGTCATAGGCTTATAGCTGCCCTGAGAAATACCACAGGAATCAGCGATTTCTTTTAGTTGCTCCTTTTGTGCGCCCAGCTCCTTGAGGGTAGTTGGCAAGCCAATCTCTTGAATGAAGCTGGAAAGGGCATCGATACCGGCCAGAGCCAACGCTTCATCGGATTTTCCATCCCGCTCAATTCCCCATACATTTTCGGCAAAACGGACAAACTTGCTTAAGCCTTCCTTATACACATGACGGTAATACACCGGATGGATCACCGCCAGACCACAGCCGTGGTTGCAGTTGGTATAAGCGCCCAGCTGGTGCTCCATGTTGTGACATTCAAAGTCGCACTTTTTTCCCATCTTGATGAGTCGGTTTTCCGCCATGGTGGAATCCCACATCAGATTGGACCGAGCCGTGTAATCCTCCGGGCTGTCCATGGCAACACGCAGATTTCGGATCACACTACGCATCAGTGCCTCCATGATGTCATCGGAAACATTGTCCTCATTGGGCTGGCTGAAATAGGTCTCCATGATGTGGCTGAGGATGTCAAAGCTACCAGATGCCATCTGTTTTTTGGGTACAGAAAAGGTATAGGTGGGGTCCATCAGAGCAAATCGGGGATTGAGAGCTGGATAATCCCGCCCTGTTTTTATCTTTCTCTCTTCATTGGTGATTACCGCGCCGCCGTTGCACTCGCTGCCAGTACCAGCCACAGTAACTACTACACCCAGAGGCAACGGATCAAAGTCGATGACGCCGGGGTGAGCCCAGAAATCCTCCCAGATGTCCCCGTCATACCGGGCAGCCAGAGAGACAGCTTTGCAGCAGTCCATGGTGCTGCCTCCGCCTACGGCCAGAATCATATCCGCTTGATTGTCCCGTGCCAGCCTCGCACCCTCCTGCACTTTGTCGTAGGTGGGGTTGGACATAATGCCGGAGAACTCCACGATGGTCTTTCCAGCGCCTTTCAGAATGCCTGTGATTTCATCGTAGACACCATTGCGCTTGATGCTGCCGCCGCCATAGGCCAGCAGGATGGTCTGCGCATTTTTTGTCAGACAGGTCAGATATTCCTTCACACAGCCCTTGCCGAAATAGACCTTCGTGCTGTTTTGAAAAATAAAGTTGTTCATATCCATACTTCCTTTCTTAAAATTTCATGAATCATCGGTTACATTTGAGCTTTCCAAAAAGCAACAGCCTCATCAAGCCATCCTTCCGCCACAGTACCGGTTCCCAATCCGAATCCGTGGGGCAGTCCTGGATAATGATGAAACTCCGTTGGAATACCAAGGGTACTCATGGCGGTTAGGCGACGTTCCATGATTCGCCAGTTTGCAATGCCATCGCCTTCTCCCACACAGGCGAAAGTTGGTGGATCGTTTTCCGTATAATCACTGTGGCCCGTGTACTGCATAATTACTGCACTCGGCTGTGGAAGATCATCCCCTCCAAATGCCGCCGGGCCATAGGACCCAAGCCACGCTGCCATACGGGCTCCGGCTGAACCGCCCCAGAGAGAGTATCCTTTCGTATCAACTTCCAGTAAATGGCTCTGTCATTTGATCCTTAGGCGCAAAGCCGGCTGATTCCTGCTGAAAATCTGCATCATCCAAAGATGCGGTGCTCTCTGCCGAGTGAGATTCACCGGAAGAAGTTGTCTCTGTTTGTCCAGGAACCGCACATCCTGTGAAGCACAGCAACAGACAAACCGTAGCTACCAGAATTCCTTGCACCTTCATTTTGTCACCTGCCTCTCTTCCTTTTCTGATTTCATTATAAAAAAACGAGACTTCCACAGAAGTCTCGTTTCGTTATGTAGTATTTACCTTTTGGTTATCACTTGTCCCGTCCAGTTTCTTTTTGCACCGCCCTTAGAAACTGCTTGACTACAGGGGAAGGATCTGGTGAATGGAGCAGGCCATAGGGAATTGTGTAACTCCAATCCACGGGTAAGATTTTCAAAAGCGGATGGACGTACTGCCACTTGGGCACCGCCATCAGCACACAATCGTTGTTTTCGCACTGGTTAAAGGCATTCACATCGTAAAAGTCAAAATCCACAATTTGGATCTTCGGATGGTTTTTCCAAAGATCATCTCGTAGCAAATCTACATAGTGCTCCATTCCCGACGCATCATCATGAATTTTTCGCCATACAGATCCTGAACGGTGAGCCTGTCTTTTCCCGCCAGCCGGTGATGAATGGACACCGCCGCGCAGATAGGTTCCTTTGAAATTTCCAACCCGGCACAGCGGCGCAGGTTCAACATTGTTTCATCAAAGATACCCGCTATTACATCAATGTTCTGTCCCAAATTGGCCAGAATCTCCCGGGCGTTCTCAGGTGTATTGTCGAATGGCACCAGTTGGAATTTAACTCCTGGACACTCCTCCTGCAGTTTTGGCCACAGATCCACCAAAACCTGAGCTGGTGTCATGGATGATGTACCGATACGGATGATGTCTTCGCTCTTTTTCATGACATTTTTTGCCCTGGTCACCGAATCTTTGCAATATTGGATGATGTATTTTGCGTCCTGTGCCAAAGATTTACCAGCCTCCGTCAGCTGAAGGCCACGATGGTGCGCACAAAAAGCTGCAGATCCAGATTTTCCTCCAGCAGATTGATCTGTTTGATGACTGCCGGGGGGGAAATAAACAATTTCTCCGCAGCTTTGTTGAAGCTACCGCATTCCGCTACACACAGGAAGGTTTCCAATTGAGGGTTATACATGGGAAATATCACTCCTTCCTTTTCTGTTTTTTCTTAAATCAGCAGGCTTTTGCGCCTCCTTGGGAATCATCCAGAACCGGCCAAATCTCTGCACGCCTTCGATCCGCCCTTCTTCACAGAGCTTCTGAATCCAGCGTTCTGATATATTCCACCGCTCAGACGCTTCTTTTACCGACATAATATCCATTGTTTCCTCCACGGTTTTCTTATTCCGTTGAAACATCTATGATATTATTATATCCGGATAAACGAAGTCTTTCAACTTGTTTTTTGTGAACCTTTTATGTACCCAGCCAGAAACGGCTGGGTTTTTCTTTTGGTCAGTTAATGCGCCGGGGTTCCGTACCCATAGATTTCATAGTAACCAACCGGGTAACTGTTTTGACGGCAGCTATCGCCGGAGTTACCCTCGATAGTGTAGATGCGGCCATTCTCCACCTTCTCCACGATACCAACATGGTCGGAAGAACCATCCTGCCGCCATCATCCCAATCGAAAAAGATAATGTCGCCAGGGCGCGGCTCATAGCTGTTGTCCTGCCACAGTCCGCGCTCCTGGAACCACGGCACACCCTGAGATGGTGTTGGCCTGCACGGAGTCCAACAGGTACTCCACGTTCTGAGTGATGGCGGTGGGATATGCGCCGCGCTTACGGAACTGACGCCATGCGGAGTTGAAGAACACACCGCTTTGCTCGTTCTCAAACACCACATGGAACTCGTCAAGGAACACATGGGTGCGCTTGCCTCGTTTCCAGTTGAGGGTAACGCGGTTGAGAATGGTGTCGGTAATGACCAGCAGGCTATAAATTGCACTCACTATGGATTAACAGAACGCCTAAAAATAATCCATGTACTTATGAAGTAACAAATCAATAAAATTGCCAAAATCCCCATTGTTGCCCCTATTTGTAACATCAATGTACTAAACCCAATATAGGCTGAAATTTCTGCTGATATGGTTTGGATAAAGTAAGCTATTACAACAGCAGCTACAATGATTGCTGTGATAATTGGAAGCCCAAACCAAACACTTAATTGTTGCAAGATAAGTTTTCCGATATGCTTTTCTTCCACCCCCAATTTTCGGAGTACAGAGAAACGATACTTATATTGTCCTGCGTCTAAAAGCTGTTGCAGGGAAAGTACCGTAAGACATATAACCATCAGTACGACAGCACCATAAATCATTGCAGTCTGTAAAATAAAGTTATTTGCTATGGAACTATTGATTTGCAGTGTGCTAAAACGCACGCCATAAATAGCCCCGGTTTCTGCCTGCTCGGGATACTTCTCTGTAAAAAGTTTTTCCAGTTTCCTTGCATTTTCATAGGAGATATTTTCCGTTGTTGTAATATATCGGTTTTTTATCACTGGCAACAGCTTTTCACAAATATTGTCTGGAAGTACATACAATACATTTGTATAGGAATTGTACGCTGTTTCTCCAATCGGATCCTCATAATAGGACTGCCCGGAAAGAGTCAATTCTCCTGCGTCTGTCATAATGCTGGTGTGTTCTTTCAAAAAGCTATCCCGCTCTTCCTCGGTGGCGATTGCTTTCCATTGTGTTGTAAATTCATCTTCCTCCAGAGAAATCTGTTCGTAACCCAGCATTTCCCGTATAGTGTTATAATCACTCAAAGAAATTGCTACAATCGGAAAATCATATTTCTGTCTGTTGTGAAAATCATCTTTCTCTGGCAGATATAGATTGAACGTGCAATCATAAACTGTATCTATTTTGTGTTCTGTCAGAAACTCAGTAATAATTTCATAACTGTCTTGCGGCAGATTTTCTTCTTCATATACGTCATTATATCTTGAATATACCTGCACATCATACATAGAGCGCATATCCAAATAACCTGAAGCCCAGCCCGTCAAAATAGGGGCGGCAATAAACATGAAGATTGCAAGGACAAGGGTTATACAAATCAGCGTCATTGTTTTGCTGGTTGTATTTAGTTTTGATATAATTTGCCCGAAAAAGAACAGGTTTTCTCCCTTGTATCTATGTTCCGGCGATTTTACTTTCCATGCTACAATCAAACCACTGGTAAGATAAATGAAGGCACAAATGAAGAAAAGTAAGTCAATCACAACAAAAAGCAGATATTGTTTGAGCGTTCCACCACCTAAAGTCAGATAATATTTATTTGTTAATGCTGCAACGCTGGCTGCTGTAAAAGCATTCAATACAGAACATATCAGCAAACCGGCAATGAAACATTCTCTTTTTTTCTTTCTAATTATGCAAAATATCGACCACAGCAAAGTAAGCAGCGGAAAAAGAATATTTCCCCAAAACATAAGCTGCACCGGAAACGCAAAGCGGGTGTCATAATAAAACCAGACCTTTTGTATTCCTGTAATCAATCCCCATACGGTAAATACTTCAAAGAGGACTACTACAACAGAAATGAAGCGGCTCTTTTTTAGCTCTGGTTCGTTCTCTTTCTCTGCGGAAAGCATATCAATAATTTTTGTTTTCTGAATGGTACGGGTATTGAAAATTCCTACCACAAAAAAACTTGCCACAAAAAATACCACTGTCAACAAAACGGTATCCGGGAATAATGTCCATGAGATTTCATAAGGCTTTCCATAAGCAGTAAGGAGCATTGCGGTAATGAATTGAGAGCAAAATACACCGCAAAAAATACCAATCAAAATGGAAAACATACCCATAATCAGTGTTTCTGCAAAGAAAATCCTGCCAATGGTTTTTTGTTCCATTCCCATAATGGACTGGACAGCAAACTCTTTTTGCTTCCGTCTTAGCATATAATGATTGACGAACCGTATCAAAAATAACAACAGCAATGTTATCATGCAGATTGCAATTTTCATTCCGTCACTTAACAGCGTAAAATCATACTCGCTGCCTATATCCGGGCTATAATAACTACTGGAAATAGACAAGAACGCATAAAACACGGTAACACAGATTGTCATTGTTACAATGTAGACCAGATAGTCTTTTACAGACCGTTTTGCATTTCTGAAAACAAGTTTAGCATACATGGCTCTGTCCCCCTCCGATCATGGTAAGGACATTCAGAATTTTATCAAAAAAATCACTTCTGCTGTCGTTGCCCTTGCGCAGTTCCATAAAGATTTCTCCGTCTTTCAAAAAAAGAATACGGCTGGCATAGCTGGCGGTAAAAGCGTCATGGGTTACCATAAGAATTGTCGCCCTAAGCTGTTCATTGATACTTTGAATGGTAGACAGCAGCATTTGTGAGGAATGGCTGTCTAATGCTCCTGTTGGCTCATCTGCCAATAAGAGTTTCGGATTGTTGATAATTGCTCTTGCACAGGCACAACGCTGTTTTTGACCGCCCGATACCTGATAAGGATATTTGTTTAGCATATCGCTGATATTCAGCTTTCCGGCTATATCCAAAATGCTGGGTTCTACACTCCCGGCAGGGACTTTATTGATTGCTAATGCCAGTGCAATGTTTTCTGAAATTGTCAATGTATCCAGCAGATTGAAGTCTTGAAATACAAAACCTAAATTCTCTCTGCGAAAGCGGGCAAGGGATTTTGGGTTGATTTCCGTTATATCTGTTCCCTCTAAAAAAATATGCCCTGCACTTACGGTATCAATCGTAGAAATACAGTTTAGCAGCGTTGTCTTTCCAGAACCGGACGCACCCATAATTCCGAGAAATTCTCCGGCTTCCACAGAAAAACTAATGTCTTTAATGGCTTTGGTAATATTCCCCTCATTGCCATAATATTTCTGGATATGCTCCAGCTTCAAAATTGTATTCATCGGATAAACCTCCTTAACTGTTCCATACCTATATTGTAAATGGAGTATATCATTTTTGTATCAAGTTTTCTTACACAGTTCTTACAAAAATGTAAGAAGTGCAGAACCTATCAGCCCTGCACTCCGATAATAAAATCATTCATTTGAAAGATAAGTGAAATCGTTGTTCCTCTGTTTTCGGAATAAGCAGTAAGTCCTATTCCCAGTTTATCACATAGACGCTTGCAAAGATATAAGCCAATTCCAGTAGAATTTTTCCCGGTTCGCCCATTCTGACCTGTAAATCCTTTTTCAAAAATACGGGGTAAATCACTTTTAGGAATACCTATCCCATTATCGCTGATAGATAGCACAATCTTGTCATTCGTTTTTGTCGCCCCAAAGTGCAAAATAGGCTGCTCTGCATGGTATTTGATTGCATTACCGATAATCTGATTTAAGATGAACCGCACCCATTTTTCATCGGTGTAAACTTTTGTTTCTATATCGTCTATCTGAATTGACATATTGCTTTGACGCAAAAGATACTTATTATCTGCGATTGCACTATGCACAACATCGCATAAATTGACTTCACGGACAGAATAGTCTTTTTCAGTGTGTTCACTTCTGGCGTAGTAAAGCGCCTGTTCTGTATATTGATTGATATTCTCTAACTCTGCCAATACCTCTCTGGAAAAGGGAGAACGGTTATTCTCACACAGCAGCTTCATGGCTGTAATTGGTGTTTTTACTTCGTGTATCCATTGTTCAATGTATTCTTTATATTCCCTGCGTTCCCTCTGTACTTCGCCAATCCGTTCCAACATAGATTTTTCAGCCATTTTCATAATCTGGTAAAAAACCTGTTCATCAGCCCTTTCCGGCACTTGCATGATTTCCGGCAATAAATATCGTTCTTCTAATTGCTCCGTCATATTGAGCAATTATTCAGATATTTTTTCGTGAGAAATAAAATGCCAGCAAAGATAAAACAAGGACAATCGACCAGACTGCAAGAATAAACAGGACTGTTTGGATAGGATTATCGCTTGCAATCAGGAACAAAGCAAGGGCAAGCATACCCAGCAAATTGACTAAAATAACGGGGAGTTGATTTTTCAAATATTGTTTTCCACTCATAATGTATATCCTTGCCTGTGTTTTGTTTTAATGAAATCTACAAGTCCGATTGCTGCCAGTTTGTCGCGAATACGGGTAATATTGACACTTAGGGCGTTATCATCAACATAAAGCTGATTGTCCCAAAGAAAATCCACAATATCATTTCTGGAACAGATTTTTCCAGAGTTCTTAAAAAGGTAGTAGAGGATTTTCAATTCATTCTTTGTCAATTCTGCTTTCTGTCCTTTGTACTCTATCATGCTACTCTCCAAATGCAGGGTAGCTTCTCTCCACATATAAATTTCTGTTTGAGGGGAACGGTAGGCTTTCTTTAACAATGCAGCAATTTTAGCAAGAAGAATAGCGGGATTATAAGGCTTTGTGATAAACGCATCTCCACCCAGCATAATGCTGTTCAGTTCGTCCATATCTGTATTGCTGCTTGTTACAAATACAATCGGAATATCTGAAAAGGTGCGAATTTGAGAGCATATTTCAAAACCGTTATTCCCCGGAAGTTTTATATCCAGAATAACCAGATGTGGCGCAGCTTCTTTTAACTGCTCTATTGTTTGGGAAAAATCCGTAACTGCAAATACTTCATATCCATTCCCAGACAAAAGAGTTTTAAGCTGTGTTTGTATCGTAAAATCATCTTCAATGATTAGTATTTTTTCCTTCATAAAGATACCTCCCTGACACTTTATTATACTGTATCAGAGCGGTTTTCTCAATCCATATTGAAGAATAGTAACGGAATAATGGGCGGTTGTCTATCAAATTTTTGTGTGTTACTTTATCGCACATGAGCATTGGCGCCAGGGTTGTCATTTCCATAACCTTCCAACAGGTTGATGACACCCCAGATACCAAGCCCAGCACCCAGAGCGATAACGAGAGTCTGAAGAACGGTAATTGCCTGTTCAAAAAATGCCATAAATAATATTAGCCGGAATCATTTGAATGATTAGTTAGGTTTGTTTCATAAGCGCACAAAAGCCGGAACAATCTGCCCTCGATATATGAGAGCCTGATCCCGGCTGTCCTCCTTTTTCATTATTTTGTTGATGATTGCCCGCTTTGTACGCCAATGGCCTCAACAGAGGCAGTTGCGGCAAATAGATACGATCACTCCTTTCTCAGCGGAACCGTATTACACGCCCTCCGTGTCTACTTCATATACATCGCAGACCTCATCAGGCTTGAGTTTTAGTCTGGCAGACAAAAAATGCTTCAATATCAAAGGTATTTCGCTTGTCTGCATCAGCTGTGTATTTGAAATTAGGGTGTCTGGTAATGTCATACTTGTCTGAAAGAAACGGACGCACACCGC